>Ga0209136_1000351_pt1 | contig 33373 bp, 35 predicted proteins | sample SaaInl0LU_22_DNA_FD_184640 | JGI IMG/M metagenome (GOLD analysis project Ga0209136, IMG submission 184640) | Marine microbial communities from expanding oxygen minimum zones in the Saanich Inlet - ESP_90LU_22_DNA (SPAdes) (version 2) | ecosystem: Environmental > Aquatic > Marine > Intertidal... | reverse complement strand
TATGACTGCGATTGAACGTTTTACAACATTCTACCAAGAACTATCACCAGACAATATCTCTCAACTCCCTGATATTTATAGTGAAGATATCACTTTGATTGATCCTGTGGGTACCCATCATGGTTTGCATACACTGCATAATTACTTTGATAACTTATTAACTGGTGCCACTTCATCTAACTTCGTTATTCATCAAATATTACCTCATAAAACACCAGAACCTCTCCAAGACACATCTTTTACGGTCACCTGGACGATGTCTTTTGCCACTCCTAAACTAAATAGGGGTAATCTCATACATGTCGATGGCATTACCTTACTTAAAATTCGTGATGACAAAATCTATTTTCACCAAGATTATTACGACATGGGGCAAATGGTTTATGAACATGTCCCACTCTTAAAATGGGTGGTGAACAAAATCAAATCGGGTATGCGCGCATGAAGCGTTTATTAGTGACCGGTGCGACCTCGGGTATTGGTGAAGCTGTCGCATTATTAGCAGCAAAAAATGGCTATGCTGTGATTGCTTGTGGCCGTAATAAAGACAAATTAGCAATACTTGAACAACAACCCAATATATCGACCTGCCAATTTGATGTCACCGATTTGCAGGCAACTAAAACAGCTTTAGCCGAAGTTGAGTGCGATATCGTGTTGCTCAATGCTGGTACTTGTGAATATGTCGATGTGGATGCAATCGACGCGGCGATGTTTCAACGCGTGTTTGATGCGAATGTCTTTGGGGTCGTCAATGTTATCGAAGCTCTCAGCCCTAAATTAGTCGCAGGTAATAAACTGGTATTTGTCGATAGCCTTGCGCGCCTATTACCCTTTGCCAGAAGCCAAGCTTATGGTGCGAGTAAAGCCGCATTGCATTATATGGCCAAAAGTTTTGCTGTTGATTTCGCCGCAAAAGGTATCCAAGTCCAAACCATATCACCTGGGTTTGTTAAGACGCCACTGACGGATAAAAATGATTTCCCTATGCCTATGAGTATCGAGGTTGAAGAAGCGGCTCAGGATATTTTAAATGGATTAGCCAGCCGCCAAGCTAGTGTCTATTTCCCAACTCGTTTCAGTTTACTATTGCGTTGCTTAGATGCACTACCTGAATTTATACAACACAAGTTATGCCTTTCGATGCGGCAACCTCCCGCCGCACCAGTTGAACAACAAAAGAGAGATTCATGAAAAAGCGTATTGCGATTATTGGAAGCGGTATTTCCGGCCTGACATGCGGATATTTACTCAACAAAGACCACGACATTACCGTGTTTGAAGCAAACGACTACATCGGCGGCCATACTGCAACAAAAGATGTGTATATCGACGACGTGCATTATGCGATTGACACCGGTTTTATTGTCTTTAATGATTGGACCTACCCCAATTTTAATAAGCTCATGAGTCTGATCGGAGTGAATGCTCAGCCTACCGAAATGAGTTTTAGTGTGAAAAATCGTGCCGCCAAATTAGAATATAATGGCAACACACTCAATTCCTTATTCGCGCAACGCAGAAATTTATTGCGTCCAAGATTTTGGCGCATTGTCTTAGACATTTTAAAGTTCAATAAATTATGTAAATCCGAAGACGCACAAACACATGCTAAAGCAGGCATGACCTTATTTGATTACATTAAGCATCACAACTTAAGTGATGATTTTAGTCAAAACTATATTTTGCCAATGTGCGCAGCAATATGGTCAATGTCCGTTGAAGATTCCAAGTCATTCCCATTGACGTTTTTCTTACAGTTTTTCAATAACCATGGATTATTAAATATCACTGATCGCCCACAGTGGTATACCATCATTGGTGGTTCGCGTGAGTATATTGCCCCCTTGACCCAGTCATTTGCTGAGCAAATTAAACTCAACGCTCCCGTGCAACGCGTCTCAAAATTAACGGATAGCACAGGTTACTCGGTTACATTTGGCGCGGCAGATAACACCCAATCAGCTGATTTTGATGAGGTTATTTTTGCTTGCCATTCTGATCAAGCTTTAGCGATGCTACATGAACCCACTCAAGCACATCACCAAGTATTAGGTAATATCGAATATGCAATGAATGAAGTCGTGCTGCATACAGACGTGAATGTATTACCTGAACGTAAACTCGCCTGGGCCAGCTGGAATTATTTGATCAAAGGGGATGCTAATGAAGCATTACAACCTGCTTCAGTCACCTATAATATGAATATCCTACAGCGCTTACAAACTGAGCATACGTTTTGTGTGACCTTGAATAATACCGCTGAAATTGATCCTGCTAAAATCATTAATACCTTTCATTATGCCCACCCGCAATTCAGCCCAGATATGGTCAAAGCGCAAGGTGAGCGTGAACGTATTTGTGGCCAAGATAATCTGCATTTTTGTGGGGCTTATTGGTATAACGGATTCCATGAAGACGGAGTTCGTAGCGCGTTAGATGTCTGTGAACGTTTTGGAGCGACGCTTTGAACCAAGCCAACATTCAGCCGCACAAAACATCGCTAGAAAGTGCGATTTACCAAGGCTCTGTGATGCATAAGCGCTTTACCCCGACGCGTCATGAATTTAAATATGATATTTATTTGTTTTGGCTCAAGCTCAAAGAGCTTCGGGCATTATCTGAGATCCCGGGTTTTAACCTTAATACCAAAGGGCTATTAGAATTTCGTCGCACCGATTACCTTAACGAACAGAACTTATCGCTCGAAGAAGAAGTGCTACACAAAGCTAACGAGTTACGTTTAACCTTGCCGACCCCCATTGCGAAAGAAATCATAGGTGATGTGTATTTTCTAGGGCAAACAAGGATGCTGAACCTGTACTTTAGCCCTGTTAATTTTTACTACATCCAAGATCCCCAATCACAACAATATACCTTCATGCTTGCGGAAGTCAGCAATACACCCTGGCATGAACGACATTATTATTTGGTTGATTTAAGTGCTCAGGAAGATACGCCCAAAGCATTTCATGTTTCGCCTTTTAATCCCATGGATATGCAATATCAATGGCATATCCCACAACCCAATGATGCCATCCAGTTATCATTAACGTGCCACAAAGAAATTAAACATATGGTCGCGAGTATTGATTTATATCGTCAGCCATTAAACCAAGCTAATCTATCTATCGCGAAACGACGTATACCAAGTATGACGTTAAAAACGGTTGGTGGCATTTATTGGGAAGCGTTAAAGCTATTTATAAAACGTACTCCTTTTTATGGCCACTCCAAACCCATTACGCAATCTGAGGAAGCATAAGTATGTCTCAAGCAGAACAAGCAATAATTAAACATGAAGAGGGCGCATTCATCGATAAATGGTGCAAACGTGCATTTATCAATGTCCTCAAAAAATTACCACAAGGGTGTATGACCCTCAAAGAAAATGGGGTCATGGTCGCTCAATTCGGTGATATGAATAGCGAATTACAAGCTGAAGTCAATATATTGGATAAAAAAGCGTATCGTCACTTATTATTCGGTGGCAGTGTCGCCAGCGGTGAAACTTATATGGACGGTATGTGGAACACACCAAATTTAACCAACGTAATTCGCATATTTGCTCGTAATTTACCGACCTTAGATAAATGGGAAAAACGTTTTGCATGGCTCACTTTCCCTATTAATAAGATCCAGCATTTCTTTAATCGTAATTCTGTTGCACAGGCGCGTAAAAATATTCAAGCGCATTACGATCTAGGTAACCAGCTTTATACCCATTTCTTAGATGAGAGTATGATGTATTCTGCAGCAGTATATCCTCACCCAGAAGCCGATTTAGCAGAAGCTCAGCAAAATAAACTCAAAGAAATTTGTGAAAAACTGCAACTCAAACCCACTGACCATTTAATGGAGATTGGCACTGGTTGGGGTGGCTTAGCCGTGTATGCAGCTAAGCATTATGGTTGTCACGTCACGACAACTACCATATCTGACGAGCAATATGCTTGGGCGCAAGAATGGGTCGCCAAAGAAGGCTTGGAAGATAAAATCACCTTATTAAAACAAGACTACCGTACCTTAGAAGGGACTTACGATAAGCTCGTGTCTATTGAAATGATAGAGGCAGTAGGTAAATCGTATTTACGTAATTTCTTTGAAAAATGCACGTCTTTATTAAAACCAGAAGGGCTCATGGTACTGCAAGCGATCACGATTGATGATCGTCGCTATGCCAGTTACAGTAACGGGGTGGATTTTATTCAAAAATATATCTTCCCTGGCGGTTTTTTACCCTCACAATATGTCATTAATCGTTGTATCAAAAAATACACTGATCTTAGCATTCGTGATTTACATGATATCGGTTTAGATTATGCGCAAACGTTATCTCATTGGCATGATCGTTTCTTTGATAATGTCGAAGCACTTCAAGAAAACGGCTACGACGAACGTTTTTCTCGGATGTGGCAATACTACTTAAATTATTGTGAAGGAGGCTTTAGAGAGCGCTCCATCTCAACGGTACAATTAGTTTTAGGCCGAACGGCACATACCGAGGATTTAACTTTCAGGTAATGTGTGTCGCGATCATCTCGATCCTAGATAATAACGTTCATTGTGAAGTGCATTTTATCATCCGATAAAGTGCACTTTTTAATTAAAGAGTGCAAAACTCACTATTAGTCACAATGATTAGTAAGTTTACTATGCTTTTTTTCACCATTTACGATATTATCTTAGGCATTAAGATGAGCAAACGTTAACAAAGTGAGTCGTCAATGGCACAAGACCAAGCACCTGATAAAGACCTTCCTAATTTTGAACAATCAATGCAGCAGCTTGAACAGCTTGTCCAAGAAATGGAACGTGGAGAACTGTCCCTCGATGTTGCGTTAGCGAAATTTCAAAATGGCATTGTACTCGCGCGTGCATGTCAAACCTATCTCAAAGATGCTGAACAAAAAGTCAGTATATTAACCAAAGATAATGCGACGCTAAAACCCATGACTAAGGACGAAGACGACGCTGATTATGGATTTTAAGCAATACCACGCTCAGGTCGTAAGTGACACTCAGACATTATTGAGTCAATCTCTCAGGCACTACCCTACTTTACCATGTGACTTATTAGCGGCAATGGAATACGCCCTATTAGGCCAAGGGAAACGCATGCGCCCACTATTGATAAGTCTGGTGGGCGATGTATTAGGCGTATCCAAAGAAAAATTAGCGCCCCTGATGGTGGCAATCGAATGTATTCATGCGTATTCATTAGTGCATGACGATTTACCCGACATGGATGATGATGATCTACGAAGAGGTATGCCGACATGTCACATTCAATATACACCCGGTACCGCTATATTAGTGGGTGATGCTTTGCAGAGCCTTGCATTTGAGCATTTAGCTCAACATCCTGTTTTGAGCGCAAGCGAAAAGGTGGCGGTCATTCAGATCTTAGCCAAAGCGTCAGGCTATGAGGGCATGTGTGGCGGTCAAGCGATCGATTTACACTTTACCAACCAAGATATCGATTTGGAGACCTTAACTCAACTTCATCGACTCAAAACCGGCGCATTACTAGGTGCCTGTGTGGATATGGTCATTGCATTAGTGCCTTCTCTGGATGAAGAGCATCAAGCATTATTGCACACCTTTAGTCGAAGTTTGGGTTTAGCATTCCAAGTACAAGACGATATTCTAGATATCACCAGTGACAGTGATACCTTAGGAAAACCGAGTGGATCAGACCAAGATTTAAACAAATCGACATTCCCAGCACTACTTGGTTTACAAGCGTCTCAGGATTATTTAGATAGATTGTATACGCAAGCACTTCAATCATCGGACCAATTACCTTACAATACCGCACAATTAAACGAGTTCGCCGCCTTTTTGGTCAAGCGCAACCACTAACCTACAGAGCCTTTTTAATATATGTCATTGGATTTAGCACATTACCCGACTCTGGCTTTGGCAAATACTCCAGAGGAATTACGGACGTTACCCAAAGATAAGCTTCCTCAGGTTGCAGATGAACTTCGTCAATTTTTACTATCTAGTGTTAGCCAATCCAGTGGTCACTTTGCCTCAGGTTTAGGTACAGTTGAGCTCACTGTGGCATTACATTATGTCTATAATACCCCTGTTGACCAACTTATCTGGGATGTAGGCCACCAAGCTTATCCACATAAAATTCTAACCGACCGACGTGAGCGGATGACGACCATTCGTCAGCAAGGCGGATTACATCCTTTTCCATGGCCTCCAGAAAGTCAGTACGATACATTTGCAGTAGGGCATTCCTCTACTTCTATTAGTGCAGCCGTCGGTATGGCTATTGCTGCCGATAAAGAAGGACTAGGGCGTAAAACGGTAGCTGTGATTGGTGATGGTGCCTTAACCGCAGGTCTTGCCTTCGAAGCACTTAATCATGGTGGTGATATTGCTAAAGATCTCGTGGTGGTCTTAAATGATAATGAAATGTCAATTTCGGAAAATGTCGGTGCGTTAAATTCTCATTTAGCACGTTTATTAACCGGCAATTTTTACAACACTATTCGTGATGGCAGTAAAAAAGTCCTATCCACGGTACCGCCTCTCAAAGAATTTGCCTCAAAAGCGGAAGAACATATTAAAGGTATGGTTGTTCCTGGTACCATCTTTGAAGAATTAGGGTTTAATTATATCGGTCCTATTGATGGTCATGATGTGAAAGGCATGGTGGATACGCTCAAGAATATGCGTAGTATATCGGGTCCTCAGATTTTGCATGTCGTGACTAAAAAAGGGAAAGGCTACACCGTTGCTGAGAACGATCCGATTAAATTCCATGCCGTACCTAAATTTAATCCTGAAGAAGCAACCTTGCCTAAATCAGCACCAAGTTCGCCCTCTTATTCAGATATTTTTGGTGATTGGCTATGTGATATGGCCGCGCAAGACCCTTTACTCAATGCCATTACCCCGGCTATGCGTGAAGGCTCGGGAATGGTTAAGTTTTCCAAAGACTATCCTGAACAATATTTTGATGTGGCCATTGCCGAACAACATGCAGTAACACTAGCTGCAGGGATGGCTATCCGTGGCTTAAAACCTGTCGTCGCAATTTATTCAACCTTCCTACAGCGAGCATATGATCAATTGATTCATGATGTCGCTATCCAAAATTTACCCGTATTATTCGCGATTGATCGTGCAGGGATCGTCGGGGCTGATGGTCCTACACATCAGGGCGCTTTTGATATTAGTTATCTACGCTGTATTCCTAATATGGTCATTATGACACCGGGTGATGAAAATGAATGTCGACAAATGCTTTACACGGGCCATCAATTAAACCAGCCTGCCGCGGTTCGTTATCCTCGAGGTGGTGGAGAGGGAGTCCCTATTGATCCACAAATGACCGCTTTAGCAATTGGCGTCTCACGTACACTCAATACTTCAAGTGCGACTACCCAGCGTGTTGCCATTTTAAACTTTGGTACCTTGTTACCTGAAGCTAAACAAGCTGCTGAAATACTCAATGCAACACTCATTGATATGCGTTTTGTAAAACCGCTTGACCAACAAGCATTGATTTCAGCTGCGACAGAGCATGACTTATTTGTGACTATCGAAGATGGCGCAATCAAAGGTGGCGCGGGAAGCGAAGTCGCCGAGTTTATATTGGCTAATGACATTGATGTCAAATTACTGCAATGTGGTTTACCCGATGAGTTTATAATGCAAGCGACTCAAGCTCAAATGTATGCGCAACTGCAGATTGACGCTGCCGGTATTGTTAATCAAGTTAAAGCGCGTTTAGCTAAGATTTAACGTTTAAATGAAATAGATGTATAAATGAAGCAGGCCACAGGCAATCAGGCCTGCTACGATATCATCTAACATGATCCCTAGCCCATCGGTAAAACGCTTATCTATCCAACCAATCAACAATGGTTTTTGAATATCCAGCCAGCGAAATAATATAAACCCGATTAATGCCGTATCCCAGCTTAAAGGAATGGCTATAAACACACACAACATCCCTGCAATTTCATCCCACACAATCGCCCCATGATCATGAACTTGCATATCTTCAGCGGTTTTGCCGCAGATATAAATGCCCAGCACACAGGCGATAACAGTCATTGTGAAATAAATAGGTAAACTCAACAGGCTACAAACAAAAATCAGCGGTAATGCTGCCATTGAACCAAAGGTGCCTGGTGCTTTTGGGATTAAACCTGAACCGAAACCCAACGCCAAAAAATGAATGGGATTAGTTAATCGCAGGCGAGCTCGTAATTCAGGATCCATAGGGCGTGCACCTTTAGGTGTAGAGTTAAGATTGAGTTGATGAAGCTTGAACAATAAACTGGTGTTCAAATGCTTCAGATACTGCAGTGTAAGGCATATTATGATGCATTAACGAGAGTTCATTACCCCCGACCATTTGCCCAACACAGGTAAAATTTATATTAGACGAGTTTAACAAGGTTTCCAACTCGGAGACATTATGTTCTGGCAATGTAAAGCAAAGTTCATAGTCATCACCACTACTTAACGCATACGTCATCGCCTGTTCGGGCGAGACAACTTTCGCTAAATGTTCAGATATAGGTAACTTATCAACATGAATTATTGCACCACATTGTGACGCTTTCATAATATGCTGAATATCTCCCAATAATCCATCCGAAATATCTATGCAACTGCTAATCGTTCTTCTTAAAGCTGTACCAGCTAATAATCGTGGCGTAGGACGATGATGACGTGATCGCAAAAACGCTTCAGCAGACGCTTGCTCTTGATGAGATAAATCAGCAACCGCATAACAGTCTAACTTACCTAATAGCGTATCTAATCCAGCGCCGGCATCACCGAGTGTCCCTGTGACATAAATTAAATCACCTCGATTAGCACCAGAGCGTGTCGCGACACTTTCCGGTGGTACAAAGCCTTGAGCAGTAATAGTGATACTCAACGGACCTTTTGTCGTATCGCCACCAATAAGGTTAATCCCATAATATTCGCATAAGCGCGCTAAGGTATCAGAAAAATCATCGAGCCAATCTTCATCAATTTCTTCTAATGATAAGGCTAAATTAATCCAGGCAGGTACAGCGCCAACGGCTGCTAAGTCACTAAGGTTTACAGCGAGTGCTTTATGGGCAATATCACTTGGGTGTGTCCCATGTAAGAAATGGGTACCTGCCACGAGCGTATCTGTTGTTGTCGCTAAAGATTGGTTGGTGGGAACAGTCGTGATAGCACAATCATCCCCTACTCCAATCATGACGTCTTGTCGCGGTTGGGTTTGAGCGGTAAAAAACCGCTCAATAATACTGAACTCTTTCATCGGTAGATCACGTCTGCCTGTTTAATTGATTAAGAAAGCTCGTGTCTACGGAGTGTTTTAACCGCTTTATCTAGTACACCATTGACAAATTTATGACTTTCTTCAGCACCAAATGATTTCGCTAGTTCGATCGCTTCATTAATGACGACCTTATAAGGCACATCGATACGCTGTGTTAGTTCTAACGTTGCCAATCTAAGAATCGCTTTCTCAATAGGATCAAGTTCTTCCGGTAAGCGACCTAAATATGGCTTAATAGCCACATCTAATTCAACCACTTTTTTGGCAGTATCACGAAGTAACTCTTGGAAGAATGCAAGGTCAATTTTTGACATATCATTGGTTGTTGCAAGGTGTAACTCAACACTTTCAATGGTGTTGCCATTCATCTGCCACGAGTAAATACCTTGTAAGGCTAACTCGCGCGCTTTACGGCGCGCAGCAGGTTTCATTTTTGCTTCACTCACGCAATAGCCTCATCAATGGCTGCCATAACGTTAACCATTTCAAGGGCTCCCATTGCAGCTTCTGCGCCTTTATTACCCGCTTTAGTTCCTGAACGCTCAATAGCTTGCTCAATCGAATCTGTGGTAATGACGCCAAATGATACTGGAATGTTATGCTCTAGTGATACTTGTGCTAGGCCTTTGTTGCATTCACCAGCAACGAAGTCAAAATGAGGTGTTCCGCCACGAATTACAGCACCTAATGCAATAATCGCATCAAATTTACCTGATTGAGCGATCTTTTGTGCCGCAATTGGCAACTCATAAGCACCTGGTACACGCACTACAGTGATATCATCACCGTTTACTTCACCTTGGCGATCGAGTGTATCCACTGCGCCTTCTAATAGGCTCTCTACTACAAAGCTATTAAAACGAGATACGACAATGGCAAATTTTTTGCCAGTAGCACGCATATTACCTTCGATGATTTGCATATCAGGGTTCCTTAAATGCTAAAAATTACAACACTATAAAATTTTCGGTGCAAAGTATATCATAAAAACCAAGCGATACCTTAGTATTAACTAATGTATTCGACAACCTCTAAACCATAACCAGAGAGACCTGAATATTTCACTGGTTTAGATAATAACTTCATTTTCTTCACGCCTAAAGACACCAGTATTTGACTGCCCACACCCACAGTACGTGATGAGCCTTCCCACGTTTTACCCGCAGCGACATCACCGCGATCTTCGGCGGCAAACTGTTGGACTTGTTGCTCAATGTTTTCTTTAGCACCCAACAATACTAATACGCCGCCTTCTTCACCAATACGTTGCATTGCTTTAGGTAGGTTCATCGAACGATTCACACCGCGAGTAGAACCGAGTAAATCAGAAAATGTATTGTGTAGATGCACGCGGACTAACGCCGGATCAGTTGGATCAATGTCGCCTTTCACTAATGCATAGTGGATCTGTTCATCAATCACATCTTTGAATGTATGTAATTGAAAATCACCAAATTCCGTAGGTAGTTCACACTCGGCGACCTTAATAATGGTAGTTTCGTTCAGATTACGATATTCAATTAAATCGGCAATCGTACCAATCTTCAAACCATGCTCACGTGCAAATACTTCTAACTCTGGACGACGTGCCATACTGCCATCTGGATTCAATATCTCGACAATCACCGCCGCAGGTTCACAATCCGCTAAACGTGCTAAATCAACACCTGCTTCAGTATGTCCTGCACGGTTTAATACGCCACCTTCTTTGGCAATCAACGGAAAGATATGACCTGGCTGGACGATATCTGTGGCCACAGCATCAGGGTTCACTGCTGCTAATATGGTTTGGGCACGATCTGCAGCAGAAATACCTGTCGTGACACCTTCTGCCGCCTCAATAGATACCGTGAAATTGGTTGAAAATTGAGCTGAATTTTTATCTACCATAAGCGGCAATTTAAGAAGACGACAACGCTCTGCTGTCATTGGCAAACACACTAAACCGCGTGCATGAGTCACCATAAAATTAATGGCTTCTGGTGTCACATGCTCTGCAGCCATAATCAAATCGCCTTCGTTTTCACGATCTTCATCGTCCATCAACACCACCATTTTTCCTTGGCGAATATCGTCGATTATTTCTGCTGGAGAGTGAAATGTCATAACTTATTTCCTATTTAAATAGCCGTTTTCTGCTAAAAACGCCATGCTAATATCTGATTGAGGTGCTTGGTTGTTTGCACCGTGTCCGCCTTGCATCAAACGCTCTAAGTAGCGTGCAATCACATCTACTTCTAAATTCACACGTGTACCTACTTTATAAGTACTAATCACTGTTTTTTCTAACGTATGAGGAATGAGCCATAACATAAACTCATCTTCAGTAATTTCATTCACTGTTAAACTCACACCATCTACTGTAATTGAACCTTTGTGGGCAATATAGTGGCGAATTTCAGGTGGCATATGCACCCAAACTTCAATGTATTTTTGTTGGTCGATGATCTTAGTGACATGACCTACGCCATCCACATGACCTGATACGATATGGCCACCAAATCGACTCGTTGGTAACATGGCTTTTTCTAAATTCACCTTGGCTCCAGTGCTGTAATCACTAAAGCCGGTGTATTTTATCGTTTCTTGTGATACATCAGCACAATAGTAATTATCGCCGAATTCTACAACAGTAAGACACACGCCATTAGTCGCAATACTATCGCCTAACGCCACATCTGTCATATCTAGATCATGACACTGTACCGTTAAACGGATATCAGAGCCGTTATTATGTAGTTGTGAGATCTCACCAACCGCTTCAATTATTCCAGTAAACATGGTTATCCTTTAGGGTAAATCACGTGACACGTGTGTTTAATATCTTGACCAACTTTACGTGTATCGATGATATCAAGTTCAATACGCTGGTCCATTTGCGTCAATTTTGCAATATTAATCGCATCTTTCGCATCAGCGCCTAATAATAATGGTGCTTGATAGATAATCAATTCATCAAGCAAACGTGCATTAAGCATAGCACCTACGAGTCCGGCTCCAGCTTCGACCCAAACACTATTAATGCCTTGCTGACCAAGTGCATCTAGCACGGCAGATAAATCACATTTTCCATTGCCGTTTAGCGGTATATTATCAGGGGTAAAAACATGCGTTGGTGCTTGGGTATTGGCATCTCGGACAATTTGATATTGTTCAGATATCAACCTTTGCGAATCAATAATCGCACGCAGCGGTTGAGTGTATTGTGCCAATGGGTTCGCAGCTAATGTTTGCTGAACATTAGCTGGCAGTTCTGCCAAGCGAACATTCAGCTGTGGATCATCAGCAATGACTGTTTGAGAACCAGTCAAAATACACATGTGCTGCGCACGATGTGCTTGTACATCCTGACGAGCTTCAGGGCCTGTAATCCATTGACTCACGCCATTATCTAAAGCAATTTTGCCATCCAGAGAGGTCGCTAGCTTTGCGGTTACAAATGGACGTTGTCGTTCAACAAGCGATAAAAAATGACGATTGAGTGCGTTACTTTCAGCCGCTAATAACCCCACTTCTACCTGTATATTCGCACGTTGGAGTTTCGCTATACCACGACCGGATACCTGACTATAAGGATCTTGCATTGCAATAACGACTCGACCAATGTGTGTGTCAATTAACGCATCTGCGCAGGGGCCAGTGCGCCCGGTGTGACTGCACGGCTCAAGTGTCACATACGCAGTCGCTTCTTTAAGCTGGGTAGCAACTAATTTACCTTGAGCTATTAATTCATTGACTTGCAACAGCGCGTTGACTTCAGCATGAGCGGTGCCGGCTTGTTGATGATGTCCTTCACCAATGATCTCGCCATCTAGGGTTATCACGCAGCCGACCATAGGATTAGGTGCCGCGGTGTATATTCCTCGTTTCGCTAAACGTAAGGCACGCGCCATCATGGCATAATCAAAGGCACTAAAGGTGTTGTGCACTATTTGGACTCTCCATCCTGAACCTGACCGAGTTTTGCGATCTCTAAGCCAAACTCACGAATGTCTTCAAAGGAACGATATACCGAGGCGAAACGCACATAGGCCACCTTATCCAATTCTTTCAATTCATTCATAATCAAGTTACCAACCAATTCACTCTCGACTTCTCGTTCACCAGTAGCACGTAGTGATGATTTGATTTGATTAATTGCTTTTTCTACACTTTCGGTACTCACCGGACGCTTTTCTAATGCGCGTTGCAAACCTAAACGCAATTTTTCTTCATTAAATGGTTCACGTGAACCGTCGCGTTTAATGACTCGTGGTAAAACCAACTCGGCGATTTCAAACGTGGTAAAACGTTCTTTGCATGTTGAACATTCTCGGCGACGACGGATCTGATGTCCTTCGGCCACTAAGCGTGAATCGATAACTTTGGTTTCTTGCTCACTACAAAATGGACAAAACATAGTTTTTGCTCTTTTAAAAACAAATTAACCGGCAAAAGCCGGCTAATTAATCACGATATGGCTAGTGATTAGCCGTATACAGGGTGTTGTTCACATAAGGCGACAACTTCAGCCTTAACGCGCTCAATGACACTGTCATCACCCATATTATCTAACACATCACAAATCCATGTAGCGACTTGCTGAGCTTCACTCTCACCAAAACCACGACGGGTGATGGCTGGTGTACCAATACGTAAACCACTGGTCACAAACGGTGAGCGAGGGTCATTAGGTACTGAGTTTTTATTCACGGTAATATTCGCTAAACCAAGTGCTGCATCGGCGTCTTTACCCGTAATATCTTTATCGATTAAATCGAGTAAGAATAAATGGTTTTCAGTACCATTAGATACGATTTTATAACCACGATCTTGCATCACTGCTACCATCGCTTTCGCATTTTTCACGACTTGCGCTTGGTATGTTTTAAACTCAGGTTGTAACGCTTCTTTGAAAGCAACCGCTTTAGCAGCAATCACGTGACATAATGGGCCACCTTGATTACCTGGGAAAACAGAGCTATTCAGCTTTTTATAAATATCTTCATCACCACAAGCGGATAAAATCAAACCACTGCGAGGTCCCGCTAACGTTTTATGTGTCGTTGTTGTCACCACGTGAGCATGAGGGATTGGACTTGGGTAAACGCCTGCAGCAACTAGACCGGCAATGTGCGCCATATCGACTAATAGATACGCACCGACTTTGTCAGCAATTTCACGGAATTTAGCCCAATCGACAATACCAGAATAGGCTGAAAATCCACCGATGATCATTTTCGGTTTGTGCTCTAACGCTAATGCTTCGATTTGCGCGTAGTCAATGATCCCAGTCGATTCATCAATACCGTATTGTACAGCGTTGTAGATCTTACCTGAGAAGTTCACGTGAGAACCGTGAGTCAAGTGACCACCGTGAGCAAGGCTCATACCAAGAACGGTATCACCAGCATTCAATAACGCACCAAAAACTGCCGTGTTCGCTTGAGAACCCGCATGAGGTTGTACGTTAGCATATTCAGCCCCGAATAATTCTTTGGCACGGTCAATCGCTAAGTTTTCAACAACATCAACATGCTCACAACCACCATAATAACGCTTACCAGGATACCCTTCAGCATACTTGTTAGTTAACTGTGAACCTTGAGCTTCTAATACGCGAGGTGAACAGTAGTTCTCTGACGCGATTAATTCGATGTGATGTTCTTGACGTTGGTTTTCAAGATCAATAGCGTTGGCTAACTCTGGATCAAAATCAGCGATATTCATGTTGCGTTCTAACATTTAAGGCACCTGTAGCAAAAGGGTAAACAAAAATTACAATGTGCGTATTTTAGTCAAAAATCAGCTAAAAAACTACTACATATTGTGTTTTGGATAGATTACTCATCGTCAGAGGTGGATTGAATTCGTTGCACTTGGCCTTCTAATGATTTAACACGTTTAAAAATACTGTCCAACTGCTTGATGCGCACTGAATTGCGACGCCATTCACTATATGGACTATGCGGCATCCCAGAGGAATAAACACCCGGTTCAGTGATATCACTCGTGACCATTGTATTGCCGGTTATTTGTACATTATCACAAATCGTAATGTGACCATTAATCGCCACGGTGCCCGCAATGATGACATTTTTACCAATGTTGACACTACCGGCCATCATCGTACCACCACATAAACAGGCTCCATCACCCACAACGACATTATGTGCAATGTGCACTTGATTATCGATAATGACATGCTCTCCAATCACAGTATCATCTAATGCCCCACGGTCAATCGTCGTACTCGCACCAATTTCAGTGTAATTACCAATGCGCACAATCCCCGTTTGTGGAATCGTAATCCATTTGCCACCATGAGGAGCATAGCCATACCCATCACACCCGACCGATGTATTACTATGGACCACAACGTGATGACCTAATTGACAACTGTGATAAACCGTTACATTTGGATGAATATAACTATCATGACCAATCTGCGCATTCACCCGGATCACCGCGCCAGCCCCAATCGATACGTTATCACCTAAGACTACACCCGCTTCAATCACCGCATTTGGACCAATACTCACATTCTGGCCTAGTTGTGCTGTTTCATCGACAAAAGCACTTGGATGAATCGCATAATGGGGTTTAGGTGTCGGATTTAATAATTGAGCAGCCAACGCAAAGCCGACATAAGCATCTTTGACCACTAAGGCAATACCTTGATAATCCGTTGCTAATTTTTCAGTCAGGATCACTGCACTCGCTTGAGTCTCGGCTAAACTCGATTTGTATTTTTTATCATTCAAAAAACCGACTTCACCGGCAAGCGCTCGGTCAAGCGGTGCCACTCGCGCAATCATGATATCCGATGCACTTGCTAATGCCCGTTCATCAGAGGAAGCAATGGTTGCCCCAATATGTTGAGCAAGTTGTTCTAAAGAAACTGCAGTCATAAATGGCCTTTGTCATACCTGAAAAATGATATGCTATTAAAAACCGTCACACATATCTAGTAGTTACCCGCTATTATCTATTACAATAGCTTAAATTATACGAAACAAGGCAATTTCATGGCACAGTTTGTTTATTCAATGCATCGTGTGGGTAAAATCGTCCCACCGAATCGTTTTATTTTAAAAGATATTTCATTAAGCTTTTTCCCCGGCGCTAAAATTGGTGTCCTGGGCCTCAATGGTGCAGGTAAATCCACTCTGTTACGGATCATGGCCGGTGTCGATACTGAGATTGAAGGTGAAGCCCGTCCACTTCCTGGGATCAAGATTGGTTATCTGCCTCAAGAACCGCATCTCGATGAATCTTTGAATGTGCGCGGTAATATCGAACTGGCTGTTGCTGATGTAGCCGGTGCGATTAGTCGACTCGATGAGGTCTACGCTGCCTATGCTGATGCCGATGCAGATTTTGATGCCCTGGCCAAAGAACAAGGTGAATTAGAAGCGATTATTCAAGCCAAAGATGGCCATAATTTGGATAATGCACTAGAGCGGGCTGCCGATGCACTGCGCTTACCACCGTGGGATGCGGATGTCAGTAAGTTATCAGGGGGTGAACGTCGTCGTGTCGCTCTGTGTAAATTACTGCTAGAAAAACCAGACATGTTATTACTCGACGAACCGACTAACCACTTGGATGCAGAATCAGTCGCATGGTTAGAGCGCTTCTTACATGATTATGAAGGTACCGTCGTCGCCATTACCCACGATCGGTATTTCTTAGATAATGTCGCCGGTTGGATCTTAGAGCTTGACCGCGGAATGGGGATCCCATGGGAAGGTAACTATTCGTCTTGGCTAGAACAAAAAGATGCACGACTGCAACAAGAAGAGCGCACGGAAAATGCGCGTCAGAAATCGATTCAACAAGAGCTAGAGTGGGTACGTACTAACCCCAAAGGGCGCGGTACCAAATCCAAAGCTCGTATGGCCCGTTTTGAAGAGCTTAATACCAGCGATTATCAACGTCGTAACGAAACCAATGAATTATTCATTCCACCGGGTGAACGTCTAGGTGACAAAGTCATTGACGTGACTGGATTGACAAAATCTTATGGCGACCGTTTACTGATTGACGATTTAAGCTTTTCTATTCCTAAAGGGGCGATTGTTGGGATCATTGGTCCAAACGGTGCCGGTAAGTCGACCTTGTTTAGAATGTTAACCGGTCAAGAACAGCCTGACGCCGGTGACATCGTGCTGGGTGACACCGTACAAATTGCTTCGGTAGAACAGTTCCGTGATCACATGAATGAAGACAACACCGTGTGGAAAGAAATCTCTGATGAGCAGGATCTTATTCGCATTGGGAACTTTGAAATCAACTCGCGAGCGTATTGTTCTCGTTTTAACTTCAAAGGCAACGACCAGCAAAAATTCATCAAGGATTTATCCGGCGGTGAGCGAAATCGTGTGCACTTAGCGAAATTACTTAAAGCCGGTGGTAACGTACTATTACTCGATGAACCGACCAATGATTTAGACGTTGAAACGCTACGTGCTTTAGAAAATGCATTACTAGAGTTCCCTGGCTGTGCCATGGTGATCTCGCACGATCGCTGGTTCTTAGATAGAGTTGCGACACACATTTTAGATTACCGTGATGACGGCAAAATTAACTTCTACGAAGGTAACTTTACTGACTACGAAGCCTGGCTCAAAGCGACATTTGGCTCTGATATTGTTGAGCCTCATCGTTTGAAATATAAGAAAATTAGTAAGTAATTAAATGAATATCTAGGCTACTAATCGGCCGTTCATTAACAAGTGGCGAGTCATTTCATTGGAACTGACTCGCTTTTTTATTTGATTAACTCAAGTAGCTCATGGATCGTTTTCACAGGAATAATACGTGCACCTAAATTTTCCATGGATTTATGATAGTTGCGATAAGGGATGTAAATTTCGGTGAAACCGTGTTGGGCGGCTTCTTTAACGCGAGGCACACCACTATCTATCGGACGTACATCACCATTTAAGCTCAGCTCTCCCATGATGCAACTGGTTCTCGGTACAACAAATTCATGTAATGAACTGAGTAATGCCGTCACAAGGGCTAAGTCAATACACGTCTCTGATTCATCAATTTTCAATCCGCCCACAATATTAAAAAACGTATCATGAAATATTTTGGTCTTAGTATGTTTACGCAGCACACCGGTCAGCATTTTGATCCGATTCATGTTCAGCCCCACACAGACTCTTTGAGGGTACTCAGCTTCAGTATCGGTGGTTAAACATTGGATCTCGAGCAATAAATTTCGATTCCCTTTTCGAATGCACGTGATGGTAGCACCAGGAGACTGGGTGCTCGAGCCTGATAAAAATATCTCACTGGGATTATCCACACTGAGCATCCCGCGTTCAGTCATTCTGAAAATTCCCACGGTATCAATATCACCGAAGCGGTTTTTATTTGCACGTAAAGTGCGCACCTGACCATCATTCGTGTCGATATGAAGCAGTGCATCCACAATATGCACTAAGGTTTGCGGTCCAGCAATCTCATTATTTTTATTCACATGAGCAATAATGAACATGGTCACATCATTTTGCTTACAGTATTGGGTGAGAGCTTGGGCAGCACTTTTCACTTGAGACGGTGAACCCGGACTACCATTAGCACTATCGGTCACAACCGCTTGGATAGAATCAATGACGGCAAACTTAATTTGATGAGTATCGAGTTCCTCAATAATTGCTTCAACCGAAGTTTCAGATAATAGAAATAACTGGTCTTCGTTGTAGGTTAGTTTAAGACGATTAACACGATTTTTGAACTGAGATAGGGATTCTTCAGCTGTACAGTACAGTGCTTGCATACGCATTGACATGCGCGCTACCAAATCAGATAACAAGGTCGTTTTACCTGCACCAGGATCACCGGAAATAATATTCACTGAACCTATCGTGATCCCGCCAGATAATACGCGATCTAATTCACCAATTTCTGTCGGCGACTTTTCTGTTTCCGCCGCTGCGACATCATTGATTTTTTTAGCTCCTCTTTGACCTACCCCAGCATAACCTGCAACTCTAGCAGGGCTTCGTGATGCCGATTTAATCGAAGAGACTTTGATTTCTTGCATGGTATTCCACGCACCGCATTTACACTGACCTTGCCAGCGCGGAGATGAATCACCACAATCAGTACATACAAATGCGGTTTTGTCTGCTTTTGCCATCCATTGAGTTCCTAATGAAAACTAACAAGGTGAATTAACGGTAAACTTGGTACTTGTTTAAATTAACGCATACAAGGTATTTTCAACACCACCAAAACGGATCGCGGCATCGGCTTGCGCCTCTACGACAGGTTTAGCGTGAAATGCCATCCCTAAATTAGCTTGGCCCATCATCACTAAGTCGTTCGCGCCATCACCTAAGGCAATGGTTTGTGACAGATCAATCAAATGTGACTGCGCATAGTGTAGTACCGTATCGGCTTTCTTTTGAGCATCCATGATATCGCCCAGGACTTGACCTGTGAGCTTACCATCAATCGCTTCTAATTCATTCGCATGTGCCCCATCAAGGGCAAGGCGATCTTTTAAATAATGGGCAAAATACGTAAAGCCACCAGAGGCAATAACCGTTCTCCAGCCATTGCCTTGAAGGGTTTGTAATAATGCATGAATACCTGGCATTAATGGAATACTGTCACGAATCCCCTGCAATAATGCGACATCAATACCCGCAAGTACGCCCACCCGTTGACGAAGGCTTTGTGCAAAATCTAACTTACCTTGCATAGCCAATTCAGTAACTTCGCTGACTTCATCACCTTTGCCACATAACTTAGCAATTTCGTCAATACACTCAATCTGGATCACAGTAGAATCCATATCCATCACAATGATACCTGGCGTCTCTAAACGTGGTGCATTAATCAAACAAAACATTTCAACATGATATTTTTGAGCGATCGTTTCTAGCCACGCTTTATCGACAGAAGCATTTAAGATGACTTGCACTACCGTTGCACTAAATGCATCCGAAAGAGGGTGTAAACGAACCGATTCATGAAGGATATGCTCTGGTAGCTGAAGCAAAATCGATTCAAGAATATAAGCATTAAGGTGCTGGCCAGCAATTGTTAGCACAGGCACATCGCTTAAGTCCGTGAATTCATTCTGACTCACTCCCCAGCTCAACGTGTCTTTTGATAAGTGTTGAAAAGGATGGATGGATAAAAATTCTAGGAGAGCACGATGCGAATTACGTGTTTGCGGAGAAAACATATGAGCCATCTAGAGCACCTTTATTAAGACAATTTAAGAGAAAATAACTTGGCAACAAACCGACATTGCTTTACTGTAAATAGTGTATCAATTAATTAAAGCATTGCCCATGACAAGGTATCTGATCAGAACAATTTTTATCGTGACCAGTTTATTTGCTGTTGCTTGGGTATGGCAGATCCAACATCATACCACTCAAGCTCATTATGCTGTGTATACACAGCAGTTAGGTCAACGTTTAAGTCAAATCGCAGCAGGCAGTCTATCTCCGTGGCTGAATGACACGATCATGAAGACTGAGCAAAGTAACTATAGAGAACAACTCGAATACACATTAAACACGTATCTGGACTTAGGACATTTTCGCGGGATCACTGTATTCAATCGCTATGGTGTTGAATTAGGCAATGTCGGTGAGATTGATTCCATTGTCGGGTTTATTGAACAACATCACTTACCCTTTTCTGTGTTTATCTCACCTATTACAGTTAATGACGACACCGCAGGTTATATTCGTTTTGTGGTTGATGACGATATCATCGTAGCTCAACAACTTCAGCTCCAAAAGCAACAACAAGGGATGTTCATCGTGATATTGTTAATTGGTATGTTTATTGGTGGGTTTGCGATCCGATTATATTACCGTAAGGCCCGCTACGCGTTCGCAAAATAATAATGACCATACTATTTCCACTCAAAGCAACCTATTGCAACTGAGTAAATATCCGTCTCACATTATTCGATGTGATTAACTCGATTTCATTTACCGTACTATCAGGCAATGCACCGTCTAAAATATCCAATACATCACGTATATAAGCAGGCTCATTGCGTTGTCCTTGCCGACCTAGCATTGGCATATCTGGCGAGTCCGTTTCTAATACACAATGCTCAATCCCCACATGCTGGATGGCATTGAGTGTCTTATGTCCTCTAGGGTAAGTTATCGTTCCACCGACGCCGAGACAAAAACCTAAATCAATGTATTGCCTCGCTATTTCTGCGTTACCTGAAAAAGCATGAATAATGCCACCTTGGTCAAATTGTGTTGCTTTGAGTCGACCAATAATTTGATCATGTGATTTTCGATGATGAATAATGACTGGAGTACGATACGTTTTGGCTACGTGGAGTTGGGCATCAAATAAGGCAATTTGTAATGGTAAGTCAGTCGATAATGTTCGGTCTATGCCAATCTCCCCTACCCCAACGAAGCCTCGTTGGGTAATCGCTTGGTCAATCGCTGCTGCTAATGTGCTGATCATAGGTTCAATAGATGCCGCATTGAGTGTACTGGGATAGAAAAAAGGGTGATAACCTAAGGTGTAATAACATTGGGGAAACTGTGCTGCAAGGCGCACCGATTTAACCCAATGTTCAGGCTCAATTCCAGGAATGATAAACTGATGCACATCATTATCAAGCGCGCGCTGAATGACTTGTTCAATATCATCATCAAAGCACGCGAGGTCTAAATGACAGTGGCTGTCAATCATTCACGGTATTTGTAGTTAGAATTATGGATTCAAACGCTGAATATGCCAAGTAGCATCAGCTTGTTTGGTATATTCAAAGCGGTCATGTAAGCGATGTTCACCGCCTTGCCAAAACTCAATTTGCTCGGGCTTCACCAAAAATCCGCCCCAAAAATCAGGCAATGGGATCTCACCTTGGGCGTATTTATCTTTAAGCTGTTGAAACTGGGTTAACAACATCTGACGAGATGATATGGGCTGGCTTTGTTTGGAAACAATCGCACCTAACTGAGAATCTTTCGGACGTGAAAAAAAGTATTTAGCAACGGCGGTACGACTTAACGGTGTTGCGACTCCATTAATTCTGACTTGACGCTCCAACATATGCCAAGGAAAATGCAGCGACACATTGGGGTTTTCGCTCAGTTCTTTAGCTTTACGCGAGCCTAAATTAGTATAAAAGACAAAGCCTTCATCGGTTAAATCTTTGAGTAACACAATACGTTGTGAAGGTTGACCTTTTGCATTGACTGTCGCAACTGTCATGGCATTAGGATCCGGGATATTTGACTCTACTGCAACATTGAGCCAAGTTTTAAATAGCGACATTGGATTAGGATCCAAATCCCCCTCTTCAAGAGAGCCTAATGTATATTCACGACGATACTGATTAAATTCGCTCATAAAATATGTCCTTCGTAAATACTGGGTTAATGTTCGCCATAGCCTAAACTGCGCAAGGCCCGTTCATCATCAGCCCAACCAGATTTCACCTTCACCCATAACTCTAGAAACACTTTATTATCAAATAAATTTTCAAGATCTTTGCGAGCATCAGAACCAATGGTTTTTAGATGACTGCCTTGTTTACCGATGATCATACGTTTTTGGGTTTCGCGTTCGACCAGTATTAATCCATTAATCCGGTAAATACCTTTGTCGGTCATTTTAAATTGTTCAATTTCAACTGTCACCGAATACGGTAATTCATCTCCCGTGTAACGCATCAATTTTTCGCGGATAATTTCTGCCGCCATAAAGCGACTAGAACGATCCGTCACATACTCTTCAGGGTAATAGAATTCGCTTTGTGGTAACTGCGCCATCACCATGTCACGTAATTCAGGTAAATACCGACCTAACTTTGCTGATACCGGCATCACATGGGCAAAATCATGTTGTTCATCTAACCAGGTTAAATGTGCAAGTAGCTGTTGTTTATCCTCGACATTGTCGGATTTATTCACTATGGCCCAACACTCAATTCCTGAGGCTTTTATTTTCTCAAGTACCATCGCATCATCGGCGGTAAAACGAGTTCCTTCCACGACGAAAAGCACCAAAGATACTTCACCTAATGAACTCGACGCAGCGCGATTCATATACCGATTAATAGCGCGTTTTTCTTCACTATGTAAACCCGGTGTATCAACATAAATCGCTTGCTTATCTCCCTCAGAATCAATGCCCATAATACGATGTCGAGTCGTTTGCGGTTTACGCGAGGTAATACTGACTTTTTGGCCGATTAGGCGATTCAAAATAGTGGATTTACCGACATTCGGACGCCCCACAATTGCAATCATTCCACAGAATGTATTTGGAGACTCAGCGTCAGTCATCTTGTAATTTCTCTAAGGTCAGTTGGGCGGCTATTTGCTCGGCGCGTTTACGACTCGCTCCTTGAGCCTGAATGGGGTCAGATAAAGTGACAGTGTTGCAACTTACTGTAAATGTTTGATTGTGATCTTTACCTTTAATATCAACGACTTCATATACCGGTAGTTCAATACCACGTGATTGAAGATATTCCTGTAAACGTGTTTTCGCATCTTTAGGATGGACATCTGGGTCAAGTTTAGCGATCCGAGCACCAAACAATGCATGAATAAAGTCATAACATTGGTTCATACCTGCATCTAGATAAATCGCACCAATGATGGACTCAACCACATCAGCTAAAATTGAATAGCGTTGTTTACCACCACTTTTCAATTCCCCCGCACCTAATTGGATAAATTCTCCCAGGCCTTTTTCGAGGGCTATTTCAGCCAATGTATCCCCTTTAACTATGGCCGAACGCATGCGCGTCAACTTACCTTCGGGTGAATTGGGGAATGCTTTAAATAAATGCTCACCGACAATCATGCCAAGTACAGCATCACCTAGAAATTCTAAGCGCTCATTATGTTGACGATGTGCGGATTTATGCGTCAGCGCTTGCTTGAGCAGTGATACATCATTGAATTGATAATCAATCAGGCGCTGAAGTTTGACAAACGGGTCTATGCTAGCCGTATTGGGTTGTTGGGAAGATGAACCGGCAGAAGCCTTGCTCATTGCAACCCTCCTACACGATTAAAACGCACACCTGACGGGATCCATTGTGGCAAGAAACTGTCTGCAGGGCGTTCAAATTCGAATGAAATCCATATCGCAACCGCTTTACCCACTAAGTGTTCGTTGCTCACAAACCCCCAAAAACGACTATCACGACTATTATCTCGGTTATCCCCTAACACAAAATATTGTCCTTCAGGGACTTGCCATTCATCAATCGCCGTACCGGGTTGACGATAAAACTGTGATGGACTAGCGGATAATACCGGATGTTGTAATATTTCGTGTTGTGCTTCACCTAACACTTCGGTGTATTGGTTTAATGGCACCATATTTTGGGCAAATTCACTGGTCTGTTTTTCAGTCAGAGGGACTAAATAAGGCTTGGCGCAATCGCCACTCTTGTCGCAAGCAGGCACCACGGTAATTTGTTTCGCACGATAAAAAATGCGGTCCCCCGGTAAACCAACGACCCGTTTAATGTAATCGAGTTCTGGCTGGGGCGGATATTTAAATACCACAATATCTCCGCGATTGGGCTCACCCACATCCCAAAACTTGGTTCTTGTGATAGGGTCTCGTAAACCGTAAGTATATTTTTCAACTAAGATAAAATCACCCACTAATAAGGTCGGCATCATCGAGCCTGATGGGATCTGAAACGGCTCATATAAGAATGAACGCAGTACCATAATAAACGCAATTACTGGGAAGATTTGTTTAGCAGTATCGACTATATAAGGTAATGGTGGTTCAAAGTCTTCAATCTCTTTAACACCCGCAGCAAGTGCTGCACGTTCACGGCGCTTAGGCGCAAATATCAGCGAATCAACCAACCAAATTAAGCCAGTAATGAGCGTCAATAGGACTAAGAAGATGGCAAATAATTGAGCCATTATTTACCTACCTTCAATATCGCTAAAAAGGCGTCTTGTGGCAATTCAACATTACCTACTTGTTTCATACGCTTCTTACCGTCTTTTTGTTTTTGTAACAGTTTTTTCTTACGACTCACGTCACCACCATAACACTTCGCGATCACGTTTTTACGTAGCTGTTTGACCGTACTACGTGCTACAACATGTGTACCAATAGCGGCTTGGATAGCGATGTCAAACATTTGACGAGGAATCAATTCACGTAGCTTGTCTACTAAATCACGACCACGATATTGGGCATTGTCTTTGTGCGTGATAATGGCAAGGGCATCAACACGCTCACCGTTAATCAGGATATCTAAGCGGCACATATCAGCGGGATTAAATTTTTTGAAGTTATAATCTAATGATGCAAAGCCACGAGAAGTTGATTTTAAGCGGTCAAAGAAATCCAAAACCACTTCTGCCATTGGCAGTTCGTAAGTAACCGCAACTTGTTTACCATGATATGCCATGTTGGTTTGCACACCGCGTTTTTCGATACATAAGGTAATGACATTACCTAAGAATTCTGATGGTACTAAGATGTTCGCTTCCACAATCGGCTCACGAATTTCAGCGATATCGTTAATAGGCGGTAATTTAGACGGGTTATCCACGGTTAAGACTTCGTTTTTCGTCGTTAATACTTCATACACTACCGTAGGTGCTGTAGTAATTAGGTCCAAATCATACTCACGTTCGAGACGCTCTTGAATGATTTCCATGTGTAACATACCTAAGAAACCAATACGGAAACCAAAACCAAGCGCGGCTGAACTTTCCGGTTCATAAAATAATGAAGCATCATTAAGACTTAATTTAGCCAGTGCATCACGAAAATCTTCATATTCATCCGAACTGACTGGAAATAAACCTGCATAAACTTGCGGTTTAACCTTTTTAAACCCAGGTAACACTTCGGTAGCAGGGTTATTAGCAAGCGTAATGGTATCACCTACCGGCGCACCATGGATTTCTTTGATACCTGCGATGATAAAGCCCACCTCACCGCTGCGAAGTACCCCAGTATTGTTAGCTTTTGGCGTAAAAATACCGACTTTATCGACCTGATGAACAACGCCAGTTGACATGATTTTAATTTTATCTTTGCTAGTTAACTGTCCATCGATGACGCGTACTAATGAAACAACACCTTGGTAGTTATCAAACCATGAATCAATGATCAGAGCTTTTAATGGGGCATCTGGATCCCCTTCAGGCGGTGGTACTTTCGCCACAATCTCTTCTAATACTTCAGCAATACCCACGCCAGTCTTCGCTGAACATTGCACTGCGTCAAGCGCATCAATACCTACAATGTCTTCAATTTCTTCGGCGACTCGCAACGGGTCGGCTTGTGGTAAATCGATTTTATTTAGAATCGGGACCACTTCCATATCCATATCAATCGCCGTATAACAGTTGGCTAATGTTTGCGCTTCAACACCCTGTCCAGCATCGACGACTAATAGCGCACCTTCACAGGCTGCAAGCGAGCGAGATACTTCATAAGTAAAATCGACGTGTCCTGGCGTATCAATGAAGTTAAGCTGGTAAACCTCACCATCGTTAGCCGTATAATTTAAAGTCACAGATTGCGCTTTAATCGTAATCCCACGTTCGCGTTCTAAATCCATAGAATCAAGCACTTGTGCTGCCATTTCACGATCAGTTAAACCACCACATTGATGAATAAGGCGGTCAGATAAGGTTGATTTACCATGATCAATGTGAGCGATAATCGAAAAGTTACGGATATTTTTATGTTGCATAAATGCTGAAGATACCTAGGTTAAATAATGCTATATCAGTAATGACATCCATACTGATAATTAATCGCGTGATTTTACCTTGAACCGAGGGTAAATGCGAATTTTACTGCATCAGGTTGTAAGTAAAACACAACATACACTAATCAATCGTTTGTATTTTAATAGCTTTAACAGGGAATTGAGACTTCATCGGCAAAATTTTAATTAACGCGGGAGTCGATTGTTGTTGGTCAGCTTTTAATTTACCCGAAATGATGAAGAACGTCCCTATGGTCGACATTATTCCGACTAATAAAGCAACCAGCTCATGCCCAAAAGCAGTATCGGCTAATAACTCGATGCTCAAAGCAGTGGTAATAACAAAGACCATGATAGGTAATAAATACAAATAAAACGACACTTGTACCAAGCGGCTTTCAGTGATCCCTAACTCCACTTGTTGACCTACTGAGACTGTTTCATCGACCGTAAATTTAAATGCTTCGGCTTTGGGTGTGAAAAACTTAGCAACCACACTGGTACTGCAATTGCTTTCTGCCTGACAGCTGCCGCATGTTGTTTTAATCGCCGTAGATACCGCAATGACCTGCTCTTTGTGAGCATTGTGTGTAATATCGGTGATTATCCCTTGCTCAATAATCATGGGTTAAGTTGTACGTCGTTAGCTTCAACTGATGCTATCATCTGCATAATACGCTGTGCAGTTGCTGGCGGAATTTTACCTACCACTGAGACTTGGATACTATCGGTGACGCGCGATAAAAATGTCACGGCATCTTTAGTGAATAACACATCTTCAGCTTGCTGATACGTTGCTTTTTGAAGATACACCGATACGTCAACCATACCATCGGATAATAATATATATTCCACCACATCTTCGGTAATCGATAGGCGATGAATGTCTCGCTTAACCTGTTTCATTCCTAGTGGTAAGTGTGTGACTCCCCAGTTAAGACGAAATGATTTGGGTGGATTGATATGCATGACGGCAGGTAAATCTTTCAGTGCCATATCAACAAACGCATTATCGAGCGTATCAGTGATAGTTAGATTGGTCGCTTGTACTTGTTCGATTAAATCACCTTTCGCATTTACCATATTTAACTTTAACGGTAAAAATGATGCTGCATCCACCCATAAAATATAGTTATAACGGCTATTATCACGGCTCAAAACCCGAACTTGCCATGCTTCATTGCCTGCCACACGGCTTTTGCCTACCACAATAACTTCATAAGCTGTCGCAATGGCTTCAGGATAACGTATTAAATTATGTGCAAATGGACCATGAATATGTGACTGCAATAAAGAATGTGCTGACATATCAGGATTAAAATAACTGACCTGATTACCATAGCGTAGCGTTTTAGCGTTGGGACCATTCAGTTCACTGAGCATTTCTACAGGAACATCATCTTTGATGCCATGTTTCCACAAATAAGGGACTGGCTCAGCACCTGGACGATACACAATCAGCGTACTGGCATAATTAAGCGTATTTGTCGCTTCTGCCATTTTAGCTAACAGTTCCGGCGCTTCAATATTTGTCGCTTGGGGCATATTGTTAGCGGCTTGGGCATTGATCGGTAAACTGTATAATAAAAATAATACAGTGAAAAACGAAAAAAGCGACACTACCGAAAAGGCAGGTCGCTGTAATAAATATGGATGAGCCTGCATTAGTCTGGATTCACCTGCTTTTCGGATTGCTCGTTAGTGGTAATTTGGGCCGCTTGCAACCTGACTTGTTGCTGATGATCCACAAGCAATGCATTGATTCGTTTACGCTGTTCTAATAATGCCTGACGTTCATTTAACTGTTGTTCAGGGGTTTGAATAGTGCGTGATTGAGATAAACTTACTGGCGCTAATCCCCCTTGCGGACCTGATGTCGGTGCCGTCATGAAAGGCTGAGTCGCTTCAGTGTTGTAATTTTGCACACCTAAAATCATGACCGCTGCCACCCCCGCTGCCACAGCAAACTGAGAAGATTGTTTGCCTAATGAAACGACATTTTGCCATATTGGGATCACACGTGACTTAGTAGATGGAGCTAAGACAGTCGGTTCATCATCTAACGCATCAGCAATACTTTCCAACAAACTTTTATCGGTCAGTAGCACTTCGTCACCACGCAACGTGTCACCCATTAAGTGATAATCTTGCCATTTTTGTTGTAACTGAACATCGGCTTTGACATCATCAACACGAGTCGTCGATGCTTCACCATCGACCCATGCTGAAAGCTGTTCAAATTTTTCACTCATATGTCATCTCTCACTGTTATTGCTTGTGCAATATACGTTTATTTTAACTTTAGTATACCAATTACGTAAATAGTTCAATTTAATTCGTAATTTATTTATTATGAATTAATGGCGCGATAACCGCATCTATCGCTTCTCGGGCACGAAAGATCCGTGAACGCACTGTACCGACAGGACAACTCATAATCTCTGCGATTTCTTCATAACTCATACCTTCCATTTCACGAAAAGTGATCGCCACTCTTAATTCATCTGGTAAGCGCTCAATCGCGCGTAACAATGCAGTTTCAATTTCTTTGGTCAGCAACTTACTTTCAGGTGAAGCAACTTCTCGCAAAGCATCGGCTCCCTCATAGAATTCAGCTTCTTGAGCATCAACATCACTCGCAGGAGGTTTACGCGATTGCGACACTAAATAATTTTTAGCACTGTTTACTGCAATGCGATAAAGCCATGTATAGAAGGCACTGTCACCACGAAAATTAGGTAATGCACGGTAAGCTTTAATAAACGCTTCTTGGGTAACATCTGCTACATCGCCATTATTTTTGATATAGCGTGACACAATATTCGTCACGCGATTTTGATATTTAAGGACCAATAAATTAAAGGCTTTTTTATCGCCTTCTTTGACTTTGTCAACAAGCTGTTGGTCGGTAAAATGTTCGCTCACTTGAGCTACTACTCCTGTGGTGCATGAAAGAAATGACATATATTTTGGCTGCGATTGATGTACATTTTACATCAATCGACACATAAAACTTAATTTATCGCACACTCAATGCCTTTTATAGACTGCCATTTATGATTAAAGTTCGTTATTATTCTTGTTTTTTAAAGATAAGTGAACTGAAACTTATCGTTATTAAGGTAAATGATTTTGTCGATTCAACATGCATGTGATGTATTAATTGTCGGAAGTGGTGCCGCTGGGTTAAGTGTAGCGCTAAGCTTAGCTGATCATAGCCAGGTGATTGTCTTATCAAAATCCAATATTAAAGAAGGATCGACGCGTTACGCCCAGGGTGGTATTGCAGCGGTCTTTGATGAAGAAAATGATTCTGTCGATTCGCATGTCCAAGATACGCTCATCGCAGGGGCTGGCTTATGTGATGAAGATGCTGTGCGCTTTACTGCCTCAAATGCAGCGGACGCCATGAAATGGTTGATTGATTTTGGTATGCCATTTGACCGTCTGGATGATAAGTCCGATGGCGAGTACCATTTAACCCGAGAGGGTGGCCACAGTCATCGCCGCATCTTACATGCTGCAGATGCAACAGGTGAAGCCGTTCAAGTCACCTTAGTAGATGCTGTTTTGCAACATCCCAACATTCATATTTTCGAAGATTATAATGCGATTGATTTAATTAAATCGCAGCATAACCCTGAACATGCTCTTGGGGCGTACGTCTATAATTGCCAAACTAAACGCGTTGAAGTCATTAAGTCACGGTTTGTGATATTAGCCACCGGCGGGGCCAGTAAGGTATATCAATATACCTCAAATCCTGATGTATCCAGTGGTGATGGCATTGCCATGGCGTGGCGAGCAGGTTGTTCTATCGCCAATATGGAATTTAATCAGTTTCATCCTACATGTCTGTTCCATCCTGACGCTGGTACCTTTTTAATTTCTGAAGCATTGCGCGGTGAAGGAGCCAGACTTGTGCATGCCGATGGTACACCATTTATGCATCAATTTGATGAACGCGGTGATTTAGCACCGCGCGACATCGTCGCCCGGGCTATTGATTTTGAGATGAAACGACTTGGTCAAGATTGCATGTACTTAGATATCACGCATCAGTCTAATGATTTTATCATCAAGCACTTCCCAAACATTTACCGTAAATGTCGTTCTGTTGGTATTGATATTACACGTCAGCCAATCCCTGTGGTTCCCGCCGCACATTATAGTTGTGGTGGTGTGGTCACCGATAAACACGCTAAAACCGATTTAGACAACGTCTATGCGGTCGGTGAAGTAGCATATACTGGCTTACATGGCGCTAATCGTATGGCGAGTAACTCTCTACTGGAGTGTATTGTGTTTGCACGTGCAGCTGCTCAACATATTCAAAGTAAGCTAAATAGTGCCGATTATTCTGAAGTCATTCCCGCATGGGATGAAAGCCGAGTCACAGATTCTGATGAAGAAGTTATTATCCAACATAACTGGCACGAACTGCGTCTCTCAATGTGGGATTATGTAGGTATTGTGCGCACCGATAAGCGCTTACAGCGGGCTTTGCGTCGGATTGAGCTACTCCAACAAGAGATCCATGATTATTATTCTAATTTCCGGGTTTCTAATAATTTATTAGAGCTACGCAACTTAGTGACTGTCGCACAACTTATTGTCCTATGCGCGATGCGCCGCAAAGAATCACGCGGATTGCATTATAATTTGGATTACCCTGATATGTTGCCAGAAGCGAAGCCCACAGTACTGAATCCAAACGACTTAAATAGCTAGTCTATTGATTATTATGATACTGTCATCTGTAAATAAGGTTTAGGAGCTTGTGTGCTGGTCACCCATAAAACGGCTTGATGGGTGGCTGATGGGTCAAGTTCAAATTCGAACTCAATCTGCGCAGGTAGGAATATCATCTGCATGAACTGCACGTCAATTTGTAATTGATTAGGGAGCGTCGGTGATATGTGTGCAGTTAGTTCCTTTTCCCACAACTGTTTAGCCACGACACTAAACGCTTTTGCTTTGGTCCACATGCCGTGAGCAATGTGACGTTTCAGACCAAAAAGTTTGGCACTGAGTGGATGTAAATGTATCGGGTTATAATCACCCGAAATTTTTGCATAGACTTTACCCAGGTCACTTGGTAACGCCAGTGGCTTATTCGTAATAATGGCATTGTCAGCACTCAGGATCTCTGGTTTAGGATAAGGTGCTAGCCCTCCCTCGATGATGTCAGATTGACGCGCTAAGTTATGTGCTTCGATTTCTAAGACACACTCATCCCCACTCATCACGGTCGTCAATACACTGAACATATAGCCGCGTTTATGTGACCAGACTTTTCCAAATCGACTGGTCATCGTGACCGTTTCATGAGGCTCTACCCAACGATGCATCCTAATATGATTAGCCACATGGACCAAACCTAACGCTTTGAAAGGCTGGGCATCGTCTTTAAATAAATCTGCTTGTAATGCAATCGCGCGCATCGCAAACCAACAAGGATGGATAACGTTAAGTGACACAGACCAATCAACACAACAGTGATATTGATAAATATTATCAGCAAGATCACTCAGAGCAAATGTATTGCTAATTTCTAGGTCTGGCAGAACGGGTAATCTTTTACCTGAAGTGACCGCTTTATCACCAGAGTGAAACAACAACCTAAGCATAATGCTCCTTATTTTCATCACACACTTTTATCATTGCATGACGCATTAGTGTGTATGCCGAAGTGCAACAATAATGCGTGTCAGACGGCGAAAGCTTCGCTCTGATAATTGTGAACGATGAACAAAGCGGGTAAACGGCCCAAATACTAACATTAACCAACTGCCAAAATGATTCGACAGTGGGGATAACTGTGTTTGATATGTATTAAGACAGATACTTGCTTGATTGGGCAACCCTAAATGATGGGTAATAACCAGTTCATAGCGCAAATTAGAGCGTGACACCGAACGGGCCCATAATCCCTTCCAAGCAATAAAAAAGGTGATATGACTAGAACCTAATCGATTAGTTGCCATACACTTTAACGCGACGTAACACCATATCTACCATACCTGCCAATTCAGGATCATGACATTGCTGATGTCCCATGAACCATGCAAACAAATCAGGATCATCACAAGTTAACAAACGCTCAAACGTCAGTTTTTGACCGTCATCTAACTCATCAAATGCGGCTTCGACGAATGGTAAAAATAATACATCTAATTCGAGCATGCCTCGGCGACACGCCCATTTTAATCGGTTGACTCGTTTTTCCGTGAACATTCACTATCCTCAAGATTATCGTTATACGATACACATACTGCGTTTGATTTATGCCACATAATAACGCAAATCGGTTTAAAATCATCTGTTCGTTAGTCTTGTTTACG
>Ga0209136_1000350_pt1 | contig 33422 bp, 58 predicted proteins | sample SaaInl0LU_22_DNA_FD_184640 | JGI IMG/M metagenome (GOLD analysis project Ga0209136, IMG submission 184640) | Marine microbial communities from expanding oxygen minimum zones in the Saanich Inlet - ESP_90LU_22_DNA (SPAdes) (version 2) | ecosystem: Environmental > Aquatic > Marine > Intertidal... | reverse complement strand
AAAAACCCTAAGACATAATGTTTGTATCGCACTACAAAGTTTTTTCTATCTCTAACCGTGTTCTCCACTATACAGTATCTCCTTCTCAGTTTATCATTCATTATTTTATCATATCTAATCCCCACGATTATCCCTATGTTTTTTTATCACTACACTTTTATTTTTTTATAATTATTTTATCACTACAGGCCGCGGACCTTTGTTTACTTTTTAAGTAAAACTATAATAATCTTTCTTAATATTAATACAATGAAAATACATACTCAACAGTACAGAGTATTTCTTAACACTATATGGAATAAAAGATACCTTCAACCCATTAAAGAAAGTATCCAAAGTATTATTACCAAATATAAGAACAAAGAAGATTATATACAAGATATTCTTACATTAAGAGAAGACCTTATTAACTGTAGTGACAAATTTGTTAGTTATAATATCTCTGATGAATATGACTTAGAGTTCATAAGACTAATAGAAGGGAAAGTCACTAATGATGTTCGTTTTCTATTCTTTACTCTCATTAATGAAATACTCACAGATAATCCCATAGAAGATGTTCCTAATATATTCCTATTAGAATATGTAATATTCCGTAAGATATATATGAATGAAAACATCATAGATAAGGATTATGGTTTAGACATAGATGAAGAGTATGTAGTTAAAAACGTCATAAGTCCTAACTACACCCCGAATGATATGGCAGAATACCTCTTAGAGAAACACTTCAGTCATATTAGGTACACTATCACAGAATACTTAGAGGACGAAACTCGACCACAGGAACTTATAAACTCTATTATGGAGTATCAGAAGGAACTAATTGAAATGTGTCCCATGTCTGTTGATGTTGAAAACATCGATAATTATACACATTCCGAAAGTGAAATCTCATTAAACTTACTCCCCTCAGTAGCTAAACGTATTATACCTCTCATAGAGGAAATACTAGCACTACCCCTTAGAACTTCTTCATAAGATATCACTCCTATCCATTTTAAGTAAATCAGTAAATCGTGTTTGCCACGACCGAATGGGAGTGGGTTAACGAATTACTGATGTATTTTAGAATACTTTTAAGAGATATAAGAAAGAAGACTTAAATTAACTTTGTACCATCTTTCATACTCCGGAAACGACTCCGTCGAATTGTTGGGTCAGGTGATTTTAGATGGTTAATGAAGAAAGGTTAATTAATTGTACATTCTCTCGGGGAAACCCTAAATTAACTTTGTTCCATCTTTCATGCGCCGGTTACGACTGCGTCGATTTGTTGAGGTTGTCTTAAGTTATACGTATAAAAAAAGACCCGATTAAAGGTCTTAAATTAACTTTGTTCCATCTTTCATGCGCCGGTTACGACTTCGTCGATTTTTAGGAGATATATAAGATGGTCCCTGTAGAAGGTTCCCCGAATGGTTCTGAAAATAGAACGGTGTTCGTATCTACGTTCACACTATAATCCACCCCTTCTTTTTGGACGAGTCCATTAATCTCTACATATACGATAGTTGTTAATGGTGTATCAGTAGTAAATGATGTTTCCTCACCATCTGTGACAATATCTGTTTTACTAAACACACTATTAATATCGTTACCCCAAAACTTAATAGTTCCTTCAGTACCTATTTGTGGTGGTTCACTAAATGTGATAGTCTTGTTATCCACAGTGAAGTCCGTTCCCTCTTTCTGTATTAGTCCATTAATCTCCACAAACATAACCTGATTAAGATTTGTAGCACTTACTGTAAATTCGATTGTCTCACCATCACCAATAAACGATTGTTCTAAGATATACTTTGCATAGTCTGAAGACTCTGTATCGTCATTAGGGAAATCAAAATATAAGTCACCATCTTCATCTAAGAATAATGTTTGACCTACTTCCCCACCTGTAATAGGTAAGTTATATGAATTATTAATCCTAACTAACCCTCCATCAATAATTTGAATACTATCTGTATCTGTACCATCTGAAGATTTAAAATTGAATGAAACTCTGTCACTCTCAGTATTAATACTAAGAATATTACCAACATTTAAGTTATTGGTATGGACATTGTTATACATTGATGTGTCACTACCAATAGTGTAGACACTTGAACTTGATGGGTATATATTACTTGAAATAGAAGAGAAAACAATAGGACCTGTAAACTCACCTCCGCTTTTGGAAATTTTAGAGTTAGTGTTCGTATTAACCTTATCTATAATCGCGTTTAACTTATGTGATAGTAAGAGGGCTAAACTTTTAAATTGTGTATCAGGCATTTTATTATTTTTTTATTTATACAAAACTACGAATATTATTTAAGATAATAAAGCGGAGAATTAATATTTTTCACTATATAAGTAGTAAAAACCGTATTTTTTTATTTGGTGATGATAACCGTGAAGTCATCATCTGAGTAATTGTTTATAATCTTTATGGTCAAATTAGGTATAAGAGTATCAATCTTATTCACGATATCTTCAGATTCAAAAGATACCTGAACATCACCTTTAAAGTTATTTTTATCTAATAAATTAAAACATATCCCTTTATTAGAAATAGAAACTAAATGTTCGATGTGTTCCATTAACATCTCAGTTGTAAATCCAACAGAAAAAACTCCACTGGCAAATACCCAATCAAATTTCTCCATAAAGAATAGTACATTAGTATCTAAGATACGGATTTCATCATTAAATCTTTCTTTTGTTTTACCTATAAAACTATCCATAATCTCGATACCTGTATAAGTAACATCCACACCTTTATCTTTTAGGTATGGGTATAGGTCAGCAGTTCCACAACCGAAATCCATAACTGTATCCCCACTCTTCACACAATGGTCGACAAAGACATCAAACCTTTTAGTTTGACTCTCTCTGTCTCTCCATCCTAAAACTACCGGGTCATCTTCTGAGGTCGACAAATCTGACATAACCTCATAAAACGCTCTCGATAAAGTCTTTTGTGTTATATTAGTATTCTGGTTCATATGATAACCACGTAGTTAAAATTGTTTTATCTCCACTAACCGGTGTTCTTCCTCTATGTATGTATGGGAAAGATGCTGGGTGAATTAATAAAGTCCCTTTCTTTGGTTGAATTGATAACATTTCACCTTCATCATTTTGAACATATAAGAAATCTGTTTCACCACCTTCTTCTACATCATCTAAATAAAGTAAGAATGAGAATAATCGTCTACTCATTTCGAAGTTACCTGTTTCTGCGTGCCATGCATTATAATGACCTTTAGCTTTTGGGTATTCTTGAATTTGTAATAACTCGTAGAATGTTTGTGCTTGGAATAAGTCATCACCCGCAGAATATTCTTCTTTATGTGGGAAATTACCTAAGTATTGGTTAATGATGATATCATTAAATTTTTCGATAACACTGTACCCAAAAATAATATCATCTTCAATAGGTGACGTAAGTAGGTCGAAATCTGTAGAAGTTTTGATACTATCATTAACCCCCATACCTGATTGACCTGAATATGCCAACTTTAATGTTTTTGCTCTTTCGAACCTCTCTAATAGAGCATCACACTCTTCAACTGTAAATGCAGATTCAAAATAACCTACTGTGTCTTTAAATTTCATATTAATAATTTATTGTATTTTTATTTTCATCGTTTTGACCCCACCATCCAGCGAAAGCCATTCTCTTTGACGGAACTCCCTTAACCACTTCTGAAACAAAATGCATATGTCCCATACTGGTTGAAAGGTCAAACATCGTCAACGTGTTAAATTTAGGTACATTAATTTTCTCAATCAAGCTCTCATCTTCATTATTTTGAAAATGTAAATTTCCACCGTAATGAGGTTTCCAATCACTACTTAAGTTATAAACAAACCCTAAAACTCCGTTAGGTCCATCACTATGTGGTCCTAAGAAATCCCCATCAGTATACCACGACGCAAATAACTCATTAATCTTAGTAACTTTATAACTCGTAATATAATCTAAGAACCCTACCACTTCATCAGATAGTAAGTCTTCTCTAAAGACACATTCGTGACAACGACATTCAGGTACGTGGTCATCATTAGTTCTTCTAAACGAATATGAAAATATTCCTTTATTGAATGATTCCCTTGCGACTTTATCCGAATCCTTAATGTATTTCTCATTTTCTGGTATCCATCGTGTTACGTGCATATCCCCGTCAACCGCAGGTCTAGAAGATACAAACCACCAATCTTGAGGCATATCATTTAAGTGATTCCATAAGTTATTCGCATACTCAGGTTCCAACCAATCCTTAATGGTTACAATACCATTTTTAAGGAAATCGTACTTAAGCTCTCTTACGTTTAGTTCTTTATTTATCATTAGATTGATATTTTATGTTATTATAAGTTAACATAGTTTTTTAAAAAATAAAACAATTACTTTTTATTTTTTAAGTTTATTAAACGTTTGTTAAGTTGCTGAAAACACTCTGTGAATCCAGCAACCTCCAAATCAATTCGGTTCATATGTGAACCTGAAACTGAGAATGAAAAACCACTCCTCAATTGAATGTTACCTAACCATATATTCTCACCAATACATTCTACGGTGAGTAATACACCAACAGAATCAAAGAAGTTATATAGGTTTCTAACGTGATAAAGAGACAGTATACTTTTGTTTACTATCGTAGTATTTGGGAATACTGTCTCTCTAAAAAACTTAAATGAATGTGGATACTCCTCCATTATCACATCCCATTCAAAATGATTTTTCATAGTTATTACTGTTCTCTGTCTAATCCGATATCGCTACGATACCATAATCTTTCGTGAAAAAAATATAAAATCATTTTAGTCACTACTTCAAAACCTCCAATCGTTAACCCAACTATTGGGTCTCCCGAGACTACCCATCCTAAAACCATAGTATCAATCGTACCAACGATACGCCATGTAATTGTTTTTAAAACGTGTCTCTTTAACGAAACTTTAGTTTTTTTTGTCATATTTTACCTTCAGCCTTCATTTGTTCACGTATCTTAGTCGCTGAAATATCGTGAATTTGTTGTGGTGGTACGTGTTCGATAACATCATATCCCACTCCTCTTCCATAATTAATGGACTCAATGTCCGGTACGATATTAATGAATATCCTACCTTCTCTGATTAAATCTTCTAATTCTGTTGTTAGATTCTTTAATACTTCGGTTGCCGTAAAAGGGTTCTTATCGTCTGGCTTAACATCTCTAATTGCTATCCATACATTTTTACCCTCATTCAGTCTCTGGTCAATCAACCAGCGATGGCCTGCGTGCCAAGGTTGCCATCTACCAATAAAGAAAGAATATTTCTTTTCAGTCGATGAACTTTCTTTGTCTGCAGTTGCTTTAAATTCCGCCATAGTTCAAATTGTTTTTAATTAATGTTTATTAGTTTACTTGCTCTTGGATGAATTCTCGTAGTGCTTCTACTACTTCGACATCATTCTCGATTAATTTACCCTTCACATAAATGTCTCCATTTTCTCTAAGTTCTAAAATCGGTGTGTCTAATCCATCAATATTGAAAATAATTGAATTGCTTTCCATTTTTTATAGTTTTATATAGTTTATTATTTCTACCAAGCTAGATTCTACAGGAGTGTCCGTAGTATCTAAATCTAAGTAATCTTCAGTTGGTTTTTCATATTCATCACTATGAAAATGTTCTCTCCCTCTAATCTCTGTAGTATGAACATAGAACTCTTTTACCTCTCCGTCAAGTCGGTTTTTAAAATTCTGTCTCATTTCTTCGTAAGGAGCTACTAACGAAACTACTACGTCATAACCTTTGTTGTTAAGGTACTGAGAAATGTTTTGAGCTCTTTCGATATTGGCCTCTCTACCTTTTCTACTATAATCCTTATTGTCTGTGAGAGACCTTAAGTCATCACCATCCACATGAAAGATGTCTTTCTTATGTGGGTAATTAATTTTTAAATACTCTACTAATGTTTTACCTAATACGGTCTTACCGTGACCAGGTTGTCCTGTGAACCAGTATATCATGTTTTTATTAAATGAATTTGTTTATTACGAACGATTAATTTGTTTTCACACGTATCTTCATTGGTTGCACACCCTTGACCAGCACCTTCGATGTATCCGTATCGATTATAAATCGGTGTGTCTATTGAATAGGGACTGTCTTGTCCACAGATAACGCATTTATCCTTTTTGTTCATATGAAAAGTATAGAACATATTTTGAGATTAATCAACAAAAAAAAGAACCCCGAAGGGTTCTTTTAAAATATTGTTTTTGGTATGTTATTCTCAATCTTACTTTGGTAAATTAAAATCGGTAATATTGCGAGTATACTAATAAATATGTGTTAATCGTAAAAAAATCAACATTTTAGTGATTTTTTGTTCTGAAAGTAACCTTAACCCATCCTGATGGGCCGTATGATATAACATCAGGTTTAGTATCGACTTTATAAACATCCCCATTAAAACTAAAGTTATTACCCTCACTAATCTCAACACGATTATTGATAATCACACCCTTTTTTGTCTCAATAATTCCACCAATATTAGTTTCTACAAAAATAATATCACTCACCTTAGAAACTTCATAAAACTTATTATCTTCCATTTTAATTTTAAATTACTATGTTTATAATTGTATTTGACAAAGATAAATCAAAAAACCCAATAAATCGAATATTTATATACTATACGTTTAATTAATTATGAAATTAAAATTCACAAATAAACAAATTGCAGGTATCTTAAACGAAGCGTCTGAGGATTACATTGTTAAGGCAATTAAGTTATTGGGTGGTATACATTCAGACAACATCGCATCATCAGATATGATTAGAGGAATTTTATCCACTAATAAGATGAGATACTCTTTAAGGTTAAATCAATCATACGATTTAGGGTCTAATGAATCAGACTCCCTTAAATTAAAAGATAAAATCCGTTTTCACGAATACTGGAATAGACTTTCAACAACAACGGATGGTAGAGGTTTCGCATTTGAAGGATTGGTTGCTGGTTTATTTGGCGGAGACACTACCGCAAAACTAACATATGAAGACCCTGAAAATAATGATAAAAACCCTATCTCTGATATTATAATCAGTAAAAATTCAGGTGTGAAGAAGATATCATTGAAGTTAGTAAAAGATAATAAAGAACGTTACGGTATTGGTTCATTCCTAAGAAAGTTTAACGACTTTAAAAATGAGAGTGGTATTGATTACGAAACAGTTAAAGAGTTTTTAATGTCTGAAGATAGTGATACAGTTAAAAGAGAGTTTTTAGATACTTGTTTTCCTTCTGACATTTTATATATGTTCTGTTATATCATTAAAGAAGAAAGGTCATTTAATTATGTTATTTATGATATCGAAAGGGTAAAAGACGAAATACTTAAAAATTTCAAATCAGAAAAACCAGTTTCTGGTAAAATAGGTGATAACTCTTTAGGATTAAAAATTAACTATAGTGAAGAACACACCATAAAATTCCCTAAAGTATCAAAGGAAGAAGTCGATGAGTATTTACCTGTCGATGGCGGAGAAAGAGATATTGACCAAGTATATGATATATTCAATGACGAGGTTAAGAAGTATTTGAGACCTGAAGTATTGGCGTACATATACTCTAATAAAGACGAAATTTCAAATAAACTTAATAGTCTTAATGAAAGTGATTCGTTTATGAATAGAAGAGTCGATAAAGTAATATTTAGAAAGATAGTTAACCCTAGAGTAACATTAACAGTAGAAAAACACCCTAACGGTGAAATTGTTAGTATTGATAACCCATATAAGGTAAGGTTCCCATTCCAAATAGGACAAGTTCTTAATAGGGGTTACGAAACGTGGGCACATACTAGTGGATACGAATTTAGTATTGATGGTCGTAACTTTAAAGGAAAACCCGAAAAAAAGAAATTCGGTATACCAGTTAGTTTATTACCACCACATTTAAAAAACTTATAATTTAAATAAAAAAACATATAACAAAAAAAAGAGGACATTAAGCCCTCTTTTTTTGTTTTTAAGAGTTTTCAGTACTGAAGAAGAACGTTTGGAACAATCTACCATCATCTAAATCATTACCAAAGTAATCTAAGGATGCGTGGAAAATATCTCCACGATAAAGTACCAATCTATTATAAACGTTACCTACGGTATCAACCCTTTCCCATTTAGTGTAGTCTTGATAATCCCTACTAACTTCATCCATTAATTCGTGGTCGTAACTTACTTTATTACCATACTCATCTCTAGGGACTTTATATAACCCAGTTTCCTTATGTCTGAATAGTCCTGTACCTCCTGTATGTGGAGCGTTAGGGGTTAGATAACAAACACCGGCCCAACCCGTTGTTTGGTCAGAATGTATCCACGTTCTGTCCTGTGCGGTTGTTAGTTGGAACGCTCCTGTATAACATGATTCCTCACTATCTCCCCAGTAAACTACTTCACCATCGTGGGGTTTAATTATTGAATTTATATAGTGTTTTAATTCATCATCTAAAAAAGATATGGTACGATTACCAGGGTAATTACCTTGAACACCAAACTCTTGATTAAGAGCAAACTCTCTAACCGAGTCAGGGTCCTGATAAAAATTGTCTATGATTATTACGTTAACTTCCATTTATTATTGTTTGACTATATTTATTATTGTATAAAAGGTATGTAAAATATGGAACATAATAAAGCAACTAAAAACAAATTCTTAGATTTATTAATGTATAAAGTTTACACTGACGGTAATATTATCACTGATGAAGAAGATTCTCAAATAAGAACCAGTTTTAAATTACAAATGAAGTGGGCAAAAAACCGTAATACATTACCCAAAAGAATAAAAGACATGTTATGAGCAAATACCAATCAAAAAAAGTCGAAGAACTTTTAAAGTCAACAAAGGACGATACCGTTAAATCTATTTTATTTAACCTTAGATTAATCCCAACATTTTCATTAGTTATCGACGCAACATTTGAACCGATAAATACCTTTTTAGTGGGCGGTAACCCTGAATTAACTCAGGACCAAATTACCTCACTGATAGTTGCAGGTACTTGTCAATTTATCTTTAAATCATACGATAGGTTTAAAGGAGGACAGGAACTAAAAAAATATTTAGAATCTCAAAACATTCAAAACAAAGTAAGTGAGACTACAAATAAAATAACCAAACTACTTAAAATCGGTAGTGGGGTATTAAAGGATATGGGGTATACTGCGGGTACCGTTTCAGGAATATTAGGGTTTGCTAGTATATTACACCCACTTATGACAGGAATCAACGAGTTGATGGGTAGAAATACAGATTTCAATATCGATAATATATTCAACTACTTAATAATGGGAGCCACATTTAAGGGTGCCCTATTCTTAGAACAATTCATAACTAAGTTCACCAAGAGTTTTGAAAAAGAAGCAGATATAACATTGGACTATGAAGAGGAAAATGATTTTCCTGAGTCTTTTGAATATGGCGAGAAATTTTATGAATTTATTAGAAAGAATAAAAAGGGAGTTTACTTGTATCACGCCACGGATAACAAAGACGATAAATTAGCATTTGGGTCTAAAAGAGAGTTTGAAGAGTTCGTTGGGGACTATACATCACCTATAGGTGGTACACAGTCAACATATTTAGGTGAGTCGTTTTTAACGGGTAATGAAATTTTAGCGTTAATTGATAAAACTATTAAAGTTTAATCTAATACCATTAAGTCGGGGGTATTACCCTCCTTCATATAATCTAAAACGTATTGTCTAACTATTTGGTCATCCATATAGTTATCCATCCATTCGTCAAAATCCATAACACTATCAATGGTATAATGAGATTCTGAACCATAGTCCCATCTATCTTGGGTGGTTTCTAATAATCCCATACCGTCAATATATTGTCTGAACTCATCAATATCCACATTCAATATACGAGCATGCGAATCAGTATAGTCGAGATTATGGTAATCTTTATCCATCATAAAATCGATATGTATAAACCCATCTATCTCATACCATTCATTAATTACACGTACTTTTGTTAGTTTCATTGTATTTAATATACGATAAGATTTATAATAAATCAAATAACGTAATATTTAACAATATGAAAATAAAAGAAATTTACGACTTTAATTATGAGGTCGACACAGAAGAACTTACGATACAATTCTCTTTAGAGAATGACTCAGAGGTTAGTTATCGAATATTAAATTTAGATAATGAAGGTGTTATATCTAATCTACCACTTCCTTCATTAATTGATGATATGTCAGTTGAAGAGATTTTAGAGGACGAGGATTATATCTATGACATCTTAGAACATTTTTTATCATTTAATGAAAATGATGTTCCCGAAGAAGAGATTTTGTAGTATTTATTAGTATGAAGTTTATATCACTACTTAAGGAAGAAATTAAATACCAAGCTCAGTTTGAATCTAACGATAAGAAACTTATTGAGGACTTTGTCAAATTTACGATGAGAGAGTTAGGTATTAAAGAAGAAATTACTGTTAACTTACAAAACGATAAGAATGGTATTAAAACGACTGCAGTGTATAACTACGGTGGTGGTGAACAATCATCTATTAAAGTGTATTGTAGGGACAGACAATTAGTAGACATACTTCGTTCTATTGCTCACGAAATGACCCATCACATGCAATTTGAAAATGGTCAGTTGGATGAGAAACCTGCAGATGTTGGAGGTCCAATAGAAGATGAGGCAAATGCTAAAGCGGGTGAAATAGTTAAGAAGTTCGCTAAATTAGGTAATGACATTTACCCTGAAGGTGTAAATCCTGATGATATCGACGAAAGTACGGTATCTAACTAAATAAAAAAATCGGACTTAAGGTCCGATTCTTTCTAAATGCATGGTGAACTTAGTAAAAGTTTTTTCAGGTGAACCATCTTCCCATTGACCTGAACTCGATAGTATCAGATAATCAACTCCATCGGCAACAATAGTAAAAACCCTTTTTGTATTGAAGTAATCAATTTCAATTCTTCGATACGCCCCTGTAATTAAATCACGATGAACATAATAATGAAAGTTATATTCCCATTCATCTCCTAAGTTTGATAGGTAGTATCCTCCGTAAACGTTACTATTAGTAAAATGAATTCTCTCACCGATATCTAATATATCAAAAGGTTCGATTGGGTCTTTCATTGAAAAACTACCAGCGACAATCATAGTATCTATAACCTGACCAGTAATTAAGTTTTGACCTGTTGCGGATATAAACTCGACTTTATACGACCCACTAAGTGTTGGGTACGTCTCCATCTCATATTCCGCTTCACAACCTAAGGTTGAGAGTATTAGAACACTATAAACTATAAACCGATAAATTGATGTCTTTAAATCCTTCATTTCTTTTTAAATTAATTCCTGTTGCCCGTTTTCCTGGTTTGTTTGGGTCCATATCATTGATGACGTATCGAGGACCTCTTCCGATACCCATAAGTAATGTTGTGTATGGTATATTAAACATATTTAACTCTTCCATTGTACGATACCTCATATACTCAGGTCTTGCAGTGGTTAAAATAATTTGCTCACCATTGTCAAACCACTCTTTAATCTTTTCAACCACATCCTCAATTGGTGTTGGGGTTGACGAAGTATATGTCTCAAACTTTCGGTATTCGAATATTGTTCCGTCAATATCACAGAATATAGTTTTATTTTTAACCATTAATTATAGAATCTAACTCTTGTTGGAGTTTTTGAATTTTAAGTTTATTATCCACCGTTTTTGGTGTTTCTATCTTTAAACTGATGATTTTATTTCTTATTTCATCAATTTGTGATTCCACAAATTCCACTTCTTCGTGAATGACTGACATGTTTCTAACCATCTCGATTTCTTCTTTGGTTAAATTGTTGATGTGATACTCTTTTATTCTACTCATAAGATATTTATTTATTGACTATTTTAATTATGTACAAATATAAATTTTATTTTTCGATATTCCTAATTTTTACTCTGATTTCTTGTACTCCAAGACATCGTGGGACTAATGTTGATAGGGATTTATTGTCGATATACGTTGGTTTTATTGAGGACGCTAAAACACATGGGATTAATATGACTGATTACCCTAGATTAAGCAATCTTAATAAAAACACTATGTCCGATAATGACTTAGGTATTTGTATTACCGATGCCAATTTGTTCTACAAATATAGGGATATCTATATAAACGACAAAATAAATGATGAGTTCATTTTAAAATATATTGTCTACCACGAAATAGGTCATTGTATCTTTGGTTTGGGTCATGATGATAAGGAAGGAGAGTTAAGTATTATGTCTTCAGAAATTAATATTCTTTACAGGGACCAGTATGAGGAGATATGGGACGACTTACTTATCAAGTTTTTTAAACAGGTTAAAAGTCAAAAAACCGATATAGGTAATGTATCTTTAAAATGTACACTTAAAGTAAATTGACCTTTTAAGGGTTATAACTATATTTTTTAGTATATCTAAATATTTATATAGATGAAAGTTATATTAACTAAAGAACAATATAGTAGATTAACCACCAATCACGCATCCGATATAATCGAACAAGACGCGGAAGGGGGTGAAGGTACCACGTCATACCCACAATGGGAGACCGGTGTCCAAAGGGGACCTGCCAATGGAGTAGGTGTCACTAAGTGGTCTGAAATTGTTCAAATAACAAGAGGTAAGGCGAACCCAATACCGTAATATATGAAAAATACAGAATTACAATTAACATACTCCTTAGAGGAGACTATAAAAAGAATTGGAGATTATAGTCACATACTATCCGAAAAACAACAATTTAATAGAGTTAACGGTTTTGACTACTCCAAAAATAAAGGAGGGTTAATAAGTGAAGAAGAAATAAATGAACAAAAGTGGTTGGATGGTGTTCAAACCGTTTTAGACTATGCAGGTATCATACCAGTCGTTGGAGACGCACTTGATGTTATAAACGCAATTATTTCATTTATAAGAGCATCCTTCGAGGGTAAGTGGGTTCCTCACGCAACTAACGGTCTTTTATCCCTAATTGCAGTTATACCTGTTGTGGGTTCTGCTATCGCTATCCCCCTTAAATCCGTTTTTAAAATGATGCCTGTTGGGGCATTATCTAAAATAATGGAGACGATTCAAAAAGGTGGGGATGCAGTTACCTCAACACTTAAAAACTATAAAGACATATTCGACCCCGTAATAAACGTTATCAATAAAAGCACTAAATATATAAAATCGGGATTTGATATATTACGTGGACTTATAAGGGCCATTGCTATAATCCCTTTTACAAAAATCGATGATGTATTATCAAAGGAGGGTATTAAACTGTTGAATCGACTTGAGAAGTTCATCCTTGGTTTAGGTAAGAAAACCTCAACTAAGAGCGGTGCTAAATCGGTAGCTTCTAAACTAATAAAACAAATTCCGTCAAATAAGTTAACTAAACAGGGTAGGATTTTACTACCCGCTGGTAGTAGATTATTTAAAAAGAACAGACAAAGAGCGTTTTACGCGACTCAGGACATGTTTAAAAATCACTTAGTAAAAGAAATGACAAACGGACCTTTATCTAAAAATTTAAATTTAAATAGTATTCTATACGAAGCAAGTAAAAATCTAAACATTAAAGGAAAAAATGTTTTGTCAACAAACAAAGAACTACAAAGAGAGTTCGCTAATTTAGTTATGGTTAACGGACATAAGTCTTTTGACGATTTCCTTAAAGGTTCTTCATTTAAACAAAGAACCGAAAGATTCTTAAGGACAGTGGACCCATCAGTGGTAAAGGATACTAGAGGATTTTTTAGTTATTTAAAAAAATCAGGAGCATCGTTTATAACTGCCACAACACTAAAAGATTACAAATCGGATGAAGAGTACAGTAGAGATAAGGATATTGAGATATTGGACAAGAAGAAGAGTAAATATAAACCAACTCATGATATGGTAGGTAAAAAAAGAAAAATGTAATGAAAGAAACACAGAGAATATTAAATTTAATTGAAAAAATAGAACGTTCTGACTTTACAATTTCTGAACAAGACGAGACCGTTTTAGGTACAATTGCCGATGGTATTGGTAGTGCGTTTGACGGACTTAAAACGATGGTATCAAACGGAATACCATATTTAGTAGATAAAGCTAGTCAAGAAAAAATACTACAACCAGGACCTTTTAGGGGTAAGTTAGACGATGTAGTGAAAAGTACGTCCAAATTATTTGTGGCTCAACACGATAAACTACAAACAAATACTTCAATATACAATTTATTAATTATACTAAGTAACTTTATTCAAGGAGTTGAGAGTGGAAGTATTATTGATGGTGAAGGTAAAGGGTTTGAACTATGGGAAGGTCTTGAATCTCTCACATATGGTATTTTTAAAAGATTTAAAGGTGGGTCTTTTAATTATGAAGACATGTGGTCTGACCATATGGAAGAGAACAATATAGATGATGTTGCCGAGTTTGTCGCATCAAAGATTGAAAGTTCAGATAGTTTTAATATCATATCGAATGATAAATCGGAAGAAATTCAAAACTTCTTAGTTGAGTTTTTTGAGTCAGGTAAATCTTTCACGGCCTTTTGGAATACCGATAGGTTAGATGGTGATTGGGAAACATCGAAATTAGCTACCTTTGTTGCCGATATCGCAAATGTCATTGAGACTAAGAAAGAAGATGGTGATATTCAAAGTGAGTTAGAGACCTATATGGCAATTAACTTACCGTGTTATAAGACTGCAAAATATGAGTTTAAAAAGTTAAAGTCAGGTATGGATATCGCAGTAAAGAAAGAAAGTAATGGTATAATTACGGTCACTTATTTAAATAAGGAAGGAAAGTTAAGTGGTAGTTTCTATCATAAGAGCGATATAAGAACCCCACTAGGGACTACTACAAATATAACTTGTGGTGGTGGAGATAATGCTTCGGATATGGAATTTGGAGGACTTAACGAACAGACGAGTGATACCCCAATAACTGTTAAGTTCGGAGAAGTTAGTTATACTATTACACCAGAACTATTTAGTAAACTCGACATTGCGGTAAATGGGAAACCTACTAAAAAAGACCCAGATACAACAACGGAACCTGAAACAAATCAAAACGATACAACTACAGATACAACAACGGAACCTGAAACAAATCAAAACGATACAACTACAGATACAACAACAACGAAACCTGAAGAAGTAAGTGATACTCCTAATACGGATAAACTTAAGTTATTTATGGTTGAAAAAGGAGCGAGTGAAACACTAGTAAATGACGATAAGAGAAGAGCTCAAGTATGTTCATTAGGTGTTAGTACCCTTCTACGTAAAACGGTTACCACAGAGGAGTATATGAAAAGCGAGGAGGACATATACGCTGAAAAGGCTATTGAATCAATTGATAAGAAAATGCTTACGTTTACATCCAGTGGTAAAACCAACTTTGAAAAACAAGCGGAAAAAGAGGAAAAGGTTATTGATGTCGTTACTAAGATTGAAGAACCTACACCTATAGAAATTGATGCAGTTGACGAAATTGGTGACGATGCAGTCGCTAAATCAAATAATGAACTAAAAATCGATGCTAAAAGGATTAAGAAAGTTAGAATCACTTCAGACGATTCAAAAGTAGTCTACGTGGCAAATGAAGATATTACTGATATCATTAGTGACATTGAAATTGAATTAGAGAGTGTCTACGGTGGTGATTGGTACTTAGATAAGGCTAGAAATAAGTTTATGTCTAAAAATAAATTATACGTATTTATAAAAAAGGAAGAATAATATGAAATTAAGAGAAGCGATACATAGTGAACTAGTTGATTTATATAATAAGAAAAATTCAACTATAGAGCAGAGATTTAATAATGAGTTTAAAGACATTAACGAATCAAATGTAAACATAGATAAATTAGGTACATTTATATTAAGAGAATCATTTAATGGTGAAGATAACCTAAATGAAGGGTTATTTGATTTTTTTGGTAATCTATTAGGTGGTTTAGGTGGTAACGTATCTGAACAATTAAAGGAATGGGCGATTGGTAAAGTTATGGATTGGTTCGTTAAACCATTAGTAACTAGACTTGGTGCTGATGAGGGACTATATTCTTCATTAAGAACTTACGTACAGGTAACATTCGCAGATATACCTCTTATGGAGATTATGTCAACAATTACAAACTGTGCAAAGATGACTAAAATATTAGTCTTAGGATTCTTTGAATTTGTTTTAACATCTATGTTATCGAAATTAAAATTAGATAGTATATTTATTGATACAATTAGACAGGAGTTAGATAAATCATTTATTGAGAACTCAGCGTTTATAAACAAAATATCTATGAAGGTATCAGATGTTGTTTGTGGAGCGGCTGACGGATTAAAAAATAATATTGCAAATTCTCCATTAGCTGGAGCTTAAATAAAATTAGGGATTATTGTTTGAGTATAAAAAAAGGAGATAATTAATTATCTCCTTTTTTATTTGTCCAAAAGTCTGTGACTTTCTCTACTTTAAAACTTTGGTCTTTTTCATCAAAACCACACATATGACACAATAGTGGGTCTTCATCGGGTAAAACTATTTCCCATGAGTGTCCACAGTTGTTACATACAACATTCTCACCCTCTTCCATAGATTCACTTTCATTGCGTACTTTTTTACCTAATTCAGAACTGAAGTGCTTCATCCATAGTTTAACCATGCTTGATGATACTTTAGTTACTTCTCTACTTATATTATCATAATCCACATCACCACGGTCAATACAAATATTAATCATAATGTTTTTCATATTATCCGCCTCGTCAATCACTTCTTGGTAAGATTCTTGCATTTCTCCAAAAGATTCGTCATCGTCGAATAGATGTGGTGAGTTTAACCTTGCGTAGTTCTCAATCCATTGTTTACCTGAATACAGGAATGGTGAAGCACCAAACATATTGGTAATACCCGATAATCTTAAATTATCTAAGAAGGTAAATATTTCCTTACTATAATTCTCTATATCGTATAATTCTTTAAGGTCATCTTTAAACGCCTTAAGTTCTGACTTGATGGAGTCTAAAAGACGACCATCATTTATTTGTGTTTTAGCAATCTCTATAAGTTGCTTTTCTGTTATTATTATATTCTTACCCATAATAATAAATATTACTTACATATAGAATCTGCCGCAGAGATAGCCCATAACTCCTGAGGTTTAACTCTCGGGGTAAATCCCATAGACTCAACATACCCAACTGCAGCTGGTAATACCTGACTGGAACGGTATTTAGGGTCAGGATTTAAGTCTAAATCAACACACTTAATAGGTACACCAAAATTATGATTTAAGTCCGTGGCGAGTCTTATACTCCTATCCACTTCACCCCATAGTTTGTTAAAATTATTCAGAACCTTAGGTAAAAGTTCTTTTGTATACAATACGTGACCCCCTTTGTTATTTTTATGTAAAACCACGACAGTCGCATAAATGGTTCCGTGTTTATGATTTTGAGAATCACAACCCACATAAATATCAGTACCAGGGTTATCTAACAGGTAATTTATTACATACTCACCCAAATCTACAGGTTTTTTGTCAGATAATTTTCTGAAAGTTAATTCATTAATAATGGACATATTTTATTTCTAAAAGTGTTATTTTATGTAAATGTAAGATATTTATAATTAGAATCAAAACAGATTCAAAAGGATGTTATCCATAACATTTAATAGAAAGGGGGGTGAAATTATCTATCAAAAGAGGACTTGGTCCTCTTTTGTTTTTAATAGACATTATTTCCTAAGTTTAAGACTATTGTCTAAATACTTTAAATCCAATCCAATTTCGGTATCGATTAGTTTTTTATCCTTATAAAAAATGTCTTCATAGTAATCTATTGGAATATTTAATTCGTTAGATAAACTTTTCAACATATTAATCCTATCAACTACTTTATTATATAAATCTTTTTCAGTAACATCAATTCCTTCATTAAACTCATATTCCGATAAATGATACTCACCGTCCTTTTTATAACCATTCTTTTCCCATGTTTTAGAAACCCAATATAATGATTCAGACATTCCAATAATGTCTCTACGACTAAGTAAAATCACTTTATCAAAGTGTTTAGAAAGTTCAATATAGTTAGATACCGTACTATGGTTAATCAGACTCTTTACTACCACATCACCATACATTGGTATTTCTTTTTGTTTGGTAAAAGGTTCAAATAAGTAAGGTATCTCGTAGTATGAAGATATTGACTTCATTAAGTTTGTCGAACCACACCTTGAATTACATACTATTAAGACCCTCATATTTTTTTAATATTTTAGAGAACTTATCATGAGCCCACATATCATTAGGAACTGATTTTTCTATCCACTCCATTAATATCGTACGTTTAAATAGTAATGTTCTATGAGGGACAACCACTGAATCGAAAATAGATTCTGTAAAGTTATTTTCATCTAATTCACTATGCGATAACAAAAAATCGATTTTAATGTCATTGATGTATGTATTGTATTTTGTGAATTTTTCACCCATAAACCTGTTGAAATACGACCCTTTAGGATTTGTTAATGAATATCGATTACTAAATATATTAATAAGGTCAGGATTATAAATTAAAACATCTAAATCCCCTATTGGTTTATCAGACCCTCCTAATAAAAAATAATCCTCTAAACTACCTCCGTAAAAAACTTGGTTATTAGTTATCGTATTTATTTCCCTAATAGTTTCTAAATGGTTGTTAGAAATTATGTCCATTGTCTTTATACGTTTTAAACTCTCTACTTGCTAAGTAAGCCCCAACGAATTTATGGAACATGTCTAAATGTTTACGACCACCGTACATGTGTAAGTATTGATTTTCATCATATAATGGGGTCGACTTCCACCCATAATAATTGGATAGACACGATAGACTATGCTCCCCTAATGTCATACTCGGTATACGGGAATAAATCTCCTTATTCGGAAATACGTTATAATACCATTCTTTCATTTTATAATACCTATCTAAATAGATATTTTTTATTTCATCCGTTTTAAACCCTAAAATCCCAATATTGAACGCCCCTAAATATTCACTGGACCATTCAGGGAATACTTCACCAATCCCGTAATCAGTAAAGTTTTTTAAGTTATCTTTATAGTAATACTCATATAACGTAGTTTCTGTGTAGTCATAATAAACGTCAGAGTCATTTAATTTGAAAGGTCTACTAATAAATAAGTCCCCATCTACGTGTAAAAATTCCCCAGACTCATTACTTATTGCTTCAAACTTTGGTTCACTCCAAATGTAATTATCAGGGTCTTTCTTTAATAGTTTTACCTCATCTACTAAGTGTCCCAATCGACTAGCCCCGTATTCGTCAGTATATAACGTCACAGGGTAATATTGTCGACATAGTCTAATCGATAATTCGTAATACAAAAAGTTATGTTCTAAATTGATGCCTTTATAGTAAAGGTCGTCGTCCTCAACTGATGTATTGAAACTGTATATAATTCTCATATTAAAGTATAAATATTTAGAGTAAAAAGTATATGAAAAAGGGGAAGAAAGTATTACTCTTTCTTCCCCATTAATAGTGGAGGCGGCGGGTTTCGAACCCGCGTCTTGCTCAGTCCACCTATAAAGGACTACACGTTTAGGTCAATATTAATTCGCAATATTCCGAAATAGTCAGTCTGTTCTTCACCATCGTAAACCTGACAACCAATGGACGATTCGAGTTTGGGTTCAATCGTTTTTCCACCACAACAACGGACTTCTGTTCCTAGGTTAATGTCCTGACCGACCCGATGTAACCGACTCTCGGAGTGGGTTACTGTTAACTCCATAACTATTATGCGTTAACGATAGCTTCGTCAGCTACTAAGCCGAACATTGCCATCTCGTTGTAAACGTTGCCGTCTAAAAAAATTGTCACCATAGATTTAAGTGATAGGAAACATCTCACTACGTGCCCTGTATAACTGACCCTGCCAATCAATTCCAAGTCGCCCCCATAATTTCAAAGAACTATATCGCTAATTTAAGCAATAATTTCCATATTATCACACCACTCAATGATGTCTTTTTGTAATAAACTTTCACCTGGGAATAAAGTCCCCCATACAGTACCATCCGTATTGATTAAGAACTTATGAAAATTCCACTTCACCTCAAACGGATTTTCATCTGATGGGTATTGAGTTGCCATTTCATTTTTAAACTGTAACCATTGATACATTTCATTATCTTTACCGGTTACTGATGATTTTGGCATTAACTTCACTGTGGGGTATAGGACATTTAAACCGTAAGTCTCACAAAAGTCATATAACTCTTTTCCTTCTTTGGGTTCTTGCTTGAAGTCATCCGAAGGAAAAAGATAGATTGAAACCTTATCTTTCATTCTTTCTGCGAAGTCTCTAATGTCCTTCAAATCACCATCGGTGTATCCACACCCACTAGCAATGTTTATTACGATTGATTTCATTCCTCTGAATCTAACGTATGATGGGTCTATGTTTTTACCGTCCCACGTATCTTGAATAAACTGATTAAAATTATTTTTTTCCATTTGTATTGAATGTTATTTTATCTACATATATGTTATTAAACTCGAAGAATACAACCTTACCTTTCTTTGTCTTTTTTAAATCAGAACCCATTTTACGCTTAATAAGGTTAATTATTTTAGTTTTACGTTCCGGGTAATAATCTAAGTATTGTTTAGTATCCTCATTAGAGATTTGGTTAATGACAATACCAATCGTCATTAAGTTATTAGAAAAAGGATAACACTCTACAATATCAAAATCAAGTTTATAGGTAGACCAGTCTCCGTAATCTTCAGACAAACTAATTGAGTCTGAGAATTGATTCGTTAGATAACCATCATACATAGATTGTGTAGATTGAACTTTCTGATATTTTTCCTGTGATTTTTCTAATTTTGTCATAACTTTATCTCTTTAACACTACAAAGATAAATAAAATTATTAGAACTACAAAGGTTTTTTAAGTTTGTTTTACTACGGGCTGATATAATTTAATCATATAATTCAACCTCTTACACTTTTCGTACTGTTCGTAGTGTTCTAACCTTTCTAATGTTATTAAAGCGTAATATAACATCGCTTCTAAATTATTATCAAAACCTTCTAATGTTGAGTAATTAAGTGCGGATACCCACTCTTTAGAACTTAGTTCATTATAAAAGGCGTAACTATTTAAGGTTTCATTTAAGGATGATGAATTACACATTTTAGTGTTAGTCATTACCACAAAGTTATCGAAGTACATAATTCGTTTACAATTTATTATAATTATACTATTATTTAAAATAAAACATAATATATGAGTAAGAATTATTTTGACCATTTAGAGACCATTGGTAGTTACAACAAAGTTATAGTTACAGGACCACACGGTGCCGGTAACAAAATAACCGCATACATCATTGATAGTGACTTTGAACACTTAACTCATCAGAGATGGGAAGATACAATCACCTCTCCTGAAACACTTAGAGACGTTTTAACGGATAATAGTGAAAATTCATACGTTTCCTTTTGTCCATCCTGTTCGGGACACCTACATAAGGTAACGGACTTATTGGAGGATGTTTTAGTGATATTCACGTACAAAGACATAAATGAAATCAAATCGTACCGTGAAAGAAATAATATCATACAAAATATAGATAATTATGAAGTACCTATTTATGAGGACCTCATTGAGGAGTCTAAGTTAGGATATGATATGTCTGATGGGTTAGAAGAAGTGACTTATGGACTTTGGGAAGATTACCAAAGAGAACAGATACCTAATTGGATTGAGACGGGACATACTTCACTTTCAAAACACTGGAAATGGGTACCTAAAAAACAGAGAACAGATTTTAAAGAATGGCAAACCGAAATCGGTGAGAAACCATAAATAAATGGTATTTATAATACAGACAAATAAAATTTAAATTAATTAATTATGAACTTAGTAGTAACTAAAAAAGGAAACGAAGCAATTGACTTAGTATGGGGATGTGATAAATATGAAATCACTGACGGAACACTAATATGCCAAACAGAAGATGTGATTGACACATTCGAAGACATTACATCCGTAACACACACAACTTATGAATTTGACGGAGAGATACCATCAGATTATGGTACAGTCCAATATAGGTTTGTAGATGGTCAATTTGTAAAATAAATGACGATTAGACACGCAATTGTAAGAAGAGACAACACCAGTATTATTCACGAAGTAATTCCACATAATACGGTTGTTGTCCCTACTTCACCTATTTTTTATTCCGGAGGGAATCCTTTTGAATATAAGGACTTCACCGTTCGTGAAATGACTGAAGATGAAATAAAATCTTACTTTACTTTATCTGAAAGTGACAATACAACATCTCGTAGGAGTAATGAGTACGAACAATGGTTAGTAACTAATGACGAAATGGAGTCTAATGGGGTTGAAAGTTTCAACCTAAACGGTGTTAAATTTTACACCATCAATAGAGAGGAATTTAAATTACTAGCCGAAAAGGCGGAAAAAGAATCTAAATTTACAGTAGATTATCGAGGAAGAAAGTTTAGTGTTTATCACTATAGTTAACACATTCAGTATTAACACAAACATACCCATCGTTCTCAACATTTTTTAAACATTCTTCGCAAGGTTCATCATCATCGTCATCTAAAAACGATAACGGGTCTGTAATATCCACATTATAGATACTTGGGAACGATTCTGACACCCTTATCACTATCATCACCAAAGCAAATATTAATATTGCCCATAATATCATATCAAAAATTGTCCCCATAACTATTTTTATCTAAATGGTGGTCCTGATACCCATAACACTAATGAACGTCTAACCCCTTTATTAACATTTTTTACTCTATGTAATAAATATGAAGGAAAGATACTAACCAATCCTTTTTGTTTAGGTACAGTTTGCATCATTTTTTCAGGTCCTACCAAAAATTGCAATTCACCACCATCGTATTCGTCCTCATCAGATAATTGTATTGTTATCGATATTTTACGATAATCAATTCCTGGACCAACATCTAAATGCCAATCATAATGACCTTCATCATTGCCATAATACTCAGTAAATTGTAAAGGTTCGTAATAACCACTTAGGTCAAACCCCCACATTACTTCATTCGCCTCTTTTATCATTTCGGTTATCCTATCATAAATGAATTTAGTTTCTTCATTAACACGTATCCATCGTATAATAGAGCTTCTTACTCCGTCATTAACATTTTTCTCGTCATCTGCTCCAATCTCACCATCTTCTGTAGGGTATTTCAGACATAGTTCTATTATTTTTTCAATTTCTTCGTCTGTAAACGCATCCGAAAAAGAGTAGGTTTCAGTTATTGATTTCTCACCCCATTCATTTGAGTTAAACTCATAAAGGTTAAGGTATTGTGATTTGTAGTCCATATTAATTGAAATGTGTTTTATCATCAATTATTAAGTCAATTGCACCATTCAGACTATTTGTATAGAACAGTGTCTCAATATTCGATGAAGGTTTAAATTTTTTATTTGTTAGGTTAGATAACCCTATAAACTCTCTATCGGTATTTTTAATAATACCATAAAGGGATTCATTCACGTTTTGATTAATTACAAAAATATTAAGAGTTCCATCATCATGAATAAACTCTTTAAATAAATGAGGTTTAATGGGGGTTGATATGGTATTGTTATGATATGTATATGGGGTGTCTTTAAAATACTTCTTATATGAGTCCTCCAAAATTACTAAGTTTGGTTTTTCGTATAAAAATCTTGAAACCTTATCTTCACATTTTTCATATGTACCACTACCAACATCAAATAAGTACCCAGTATACCCTTTAGTTGTATAACCACATTCAGGGTTTTTATAATTAAATGAAATAATATTTTTACTCAACTTCTCACTTAATAATTTATAGTCAATTTCTTTTCCGTTATTTTTAAAGGATTGAGTATACGGAGATGTCGATAAGATAAACACACTATCATACATTCTCCTATTACCCATTAAGGAGTTAACATACATCGCACCACCTAACGATAAGGATGTCTCATCTGACAGGGTCGATATATGAACATTATAGTCTTTAAAGTGGTCCATTATCTTAGAATTTAATCTTCGGTTTAAGAAAACGTCCCCACTTAATGTAATATTATTAGTAAAATTACTACTATACGATTTAATACTATCCTCAATTAATTTAATTACGGTATTCTCAATTAACCGTTGAGTTACTGACGCCATTTTAACAACGAACTTATTTGTATGGTCAGTATCCATATATGAACGATAAGGTATTACACTATCGTCATCATATAGTTGAGTGACACCACTATTAGTTATCTCGTTAAATAATTTAAGAGTGTAATTATCTTTCAAATCAGATAAACGATTATTTACTCCTTCATCGATAATATCCTTATATTCGTCAGGTATATTAAAACGAGGTGATATATCAGGTATTGTGGAATAGTTTTCATTCCCTCGACCAAAACCCAATAACTCAGTCATCTTAGTATATACCTTACCAACACTTATCTTAGGTCTGTCAACAACAGTAATATGGTTAGAGTTAGAAGTTGTTACTAAAGACCCATCATATGGGTTAGAATCATTAGATGAAACAGTCACGTTGATTGATTTGGTAAACTTAGAGGTATAATACCCAACTGAAGAGTAAGCCACGTTTGGGTCCACTATCATCAAAGGGATTGATATTCCTTTATGTACCACATAACCACTAATAAAGTTGTAAGGTCTGTCAGTATATGGGGGTAACAGTGAAGGTAAAGACTTAACAATACGTCTTGGACCATTAGGGTTAATAACATAATTACTAAATGGGATATCAAATATATCTTCAACCACAACATTAAAGTCCTGAATACCTATAAGTTTGTGGTCATATCCGACCATAACCATTCTTTCCAATTCGGGTAAAATTACTCCCGTATTTTCTAAAAACCTTGATAGTGTTTTTTCTGTTAGTAGACTCTTTTTACCTTCTAAATCATGGTTTAACTTTAAAAATGACATGTGTTTCATCACCTTCCCATTAACCATTAATGTTAAGCTACCGTTAACTCCTAAATTAATTGATAAAAAATTCATTTTTATTGTATTTTAATACTCTTTTGCCGAGTTTTTTTCATATTTATAAATGAGTGTCATCCACATTCATTAACCTAACTTAATTTTTTACTAAATGAACATCATTCTTAACGAAACAAAATCCGAGAACAACGTTCATTATTTATATTACTACGACTCTGACATCATATTAAACGAAAAAGGCGAAGTAGTTTATGAAGATAATGAGACGGCGTATCCCCTATTTATTTAAAGAGGTAAAAGGAGTCGTAATGACTCCTTTTTTAGTTTTTACCGTCATTAAAAACCTCGATAGTCTGAGTCTTCTCAACTAATTCTGACCAAACTCCATTATATCTAGTGCCTCTAACTATGTGGTTATCAATCCAATGGTAGTTACCCCCTCTTGGTTTGCCCATTAATAAACCGTGATATTTGAATCCGTGTCTATCTAACCATTCTTCAGTAATTTCTCTTACCTCTTCAGTTCTTGAGGTAAAAAATGTAATTATATGTCCATCATCATACCATCCATTCAATGTCTCCATAGCACCTACATAAGGTTGGACTATTGACATTCTTTCAGGTTCTTCATTAGGTACATCATCGGTGATTGTACCATCAATATCGATTAGGTAATTTTTACGTCCGTTATTTAATACTGGCGATACTAAGTGTCCATCATCTCCAACGGACTCATTAAAAGTAATCTCTTTTTTCATTTTATAAGTTCTTTGATAATGAATTATAGTAAAAATCTTTGGTTTGTAAAAACCATTCCCACAGTTCCTCTTTAAAATTTTCTCTAAATGTGTCCATATCTTCAGTCATTAACGAACCTACACAAATATAACTACATGTTTTGTGGTGAGCAAAACTACCTAAATCACCGTAATGTCCACGTTTTAATTTATTATACGTGTTTAATATTTCAAACTCTGTCATACTATTTTAAAATTTCATAATAAAAATATCCTGTCCCATAAAATGACATTTTTATTTCTTTATTTAATAATTTCTTTTTTTCTATGTCGGTTAACTTGTTACCTTCTTTAAGTTTAAGATACTTTTTACCGTTAATTGTTGTTCTTGTCATAAATCAAATTCTTAATTACAATACAAATATAAAGAATATTATTGAATTTTTAGATATTTATAGTAAACTATTTTAACATGAAGTATATATACAGACTTAACGAATCCAAGAAAGGGTCATCTATTAATGAACAAATAGTTACTGACCATGATTCTAATTGGGACTATAAAAAAGAAGGTGACGTTTATTTCACTAAGAAAAAGACTTCAGATAAGTGGTTAAAAACTTCAGGTAAGGTATCCGATTCTATTAGAACAAAGATTTTTAAAGATGCTGGTGATAAACCATCAACGACCCCTAATAAAAAGTCGTCCTCTAACGAGAAGGTACCGTTTAAAAATAAAAACGAAGGAAATGAGTTTAGAGAATGGATGAATAAATGGTACCCTAAAACCTCTAAAAAACTAGACTTAGACACGTCAGGGTCATTTAATAATAGTTACATTACAAAGGCATGGAATCAGACCATAAAAGGGTCTGACGGTAATCAAACCACGTTAGGTAAAATATATACCAAAAAACACTTAAAAGGAAAATCATCTCCAACTAAGAAAAACACCGTGACAGACACAATTATTAGTAAGACTATTGATGATAGTTTAATTAAGAGTGATACTCTTAAAGTTAATTCAATTTCATCAACAAAAAAGATTAATCAAATTTTAGATTACGATAAAGAAGATTGTGCACAATTTGTAAATGATTTTACAAAATCTGTAAACGTTGTGGGGGATGCTTGGTTATCTCATGATACCGATGCCGTTGGTAGTAGAATACACTCCATTTATACCAATATAGACGATTCGGACATTAAGAAATATATCGACCTATTTAAAAAATCGTCTGAAGGTAAGTTATCTATGGGAGAGGTTAGGTCTTTTAATAAAGAATTATTAAGTAAAGGTCCTAGTGTCCCATCACTTAAATTAGATGATATTGTTGGGATATACTATGATAGTTCAGATAACCATCTTAAAGCCTTTAAAGCTGCGGGACAAAAGTATTTCGTTAATGGGGACCCTACAAAACCAGGTAAAACACTTGAAAGTGGAAGAGGTTTTTCATTTAATACTCACGTAGGTATCGTTGGGGCAATTAAAGACGGCACACCGATTGTATTCCATAATGTTCACGGTAACGTAATATCAGAACCAGCGAATAGTTTAGACATTACGTGGGTAAAAAGAAGTTAAAAAATGGGTAAAAAAGTAATCAAACTAACCGAATCCGAATTATACGATATTGTCAATAAAATAATATCTGAACAGAAACCTGACCATTTAATGCCAGGCCAACCTGACAATCCCGCAAATACGGATGGTATACTTACAAAGTACCTAAAAGACCTAACAGACTCAAAAAATAAATATAAGTGTGTACCAAATCAATTTGCATACCCTATTAGTATTTTACTAGGTAAAGGGTATAATAAAATGTGGTTAAAATGTGGTTTAGGGATTATAGGTCGTGAATCATCTTTCGCTTCAGGTAGTAGATACGCAGTGACTAATTCATTAAAGATGATAGCTAATATTGTCGGATATGATAGTTCTTTAGGTCCTGCACAAATGAAAGGAAGTACCGCAGAAGAATTAGGGTTAGACCCTGATGATTTATTTACCGATATCGGAGCATTGGATGCCGCATATAGATTAATTAAGAGAAATTTTAATTTAGCTCGTTCAAAAGGGTATACATCAGGACCTTCAAACTTAGGTAATAAAGGCACTGGAAATGCCACATTAGATATTGCAATAGCGTCATACAATGGAGGGGCATCATATATGGGACCATGGTGTGAGTCTACAGACCCAAAACGTAAAGAAAAAGGGTTAAAAGATAAATGTTCTAAAATCCCTAAAGACCAACAAAACATAGTTAAAGACTATGTACCTAACTTTCATACTGAAAGGTGGGATGGTGTGGATATAACCACACACGGTTACGTTATTGAAGTAGCTAAATGGATTAGGAAGATGAACTGTATTAGTTAAAGTTCCCGTAAATGTATGTTGTTGGAGTTTTTATTCCGACTTCTTTTTTAATTACATCAGGAACTGAAGAGAATTTAACTTCACCATTATTTCCCGAGAATTTGTAATCCACAGACGTGCCACCGTCAAGTAATATCCCATCGACAATATCGTATCTCTTAGAAAAGTCTAACAACTCTTTAATAGTAACAAATCCGATTCTATTAGACGATACAATGATTATATCTCCATCACTATTTTGACCCATTAAAGTTCTGTATCTCTTTTGTTTTGCGTGATTCTTAGAAATTAAATCTTCATTCACTTTACCATTGTCAATACCCCATAAAATAGTCTGTGACGAGTATTCAGTCATATACGGACACTTTTTAGCACTTACGTATGGTTTACCATTTCTAACGTAAAAGAATCCACCACCTTTAACTCTACGACTTTTTCTCTTACGGTCAATTATCACTAAACCAATAGAAGCTTCAGTTGTGAAGAAGTTACTATTAATATAGAAATCACTATTATCTGGTCGGGTCTCAGAAACCCCAAAAGACATCTCACCTTTATTAATCGTATATACGTTATAAAGTAAAGTACTATATAAATTGGTACTTTGATTAAAGTTTTCATTTTTTGGTGTTCCTCCAAAAAACATAAAAATAGTTATAGTGTAAAGTAGTTGCTTAAACATAATGTATCTTTTCGTTCTTATTAATACAAATATACTAAATATAAGTATAACTACAAAGATAAGTTGTTACTATTTTTTATAGTTGTACACCACTTCGATTGTTTCTAACTGATGTTCAGCGTATGACTTACCTGACTTTGTGTAGAATATTTTAACCCCACCAATTTCTTCTATCTCTACAATTCGTTCAATAGTTTGAGAACCGATTGGGACCATATAATTATGAGTTAAATCAATAGTTGAATCGTACTCAAATTTAAAGTCAGGGTTAAAGGTACTGTCCATATTACTCATCTAATTTTCTTTTTTTGTTTATTAATTTATTGGTTAGTTTATCTAACTTTTTAACAAATATAGTATTAATTAAGTTATCACCCATACTTTCACGATATAATGTTAAGTAGTTTAAGGTCGATGAAAGATGTGATGAGGTTAAACTGGTGTCTATCATCTTTTCACATCTTTCAATCATACCTGTATGGTAGTCGTAGTCTCTCATATTATTTTTCAAAATTGGTTAATACTTTAGGTGTTAGAACAACATCATTTAGAATTGCGTATCCACCACTAGGTAAACAATCAACCACAAAGTATTTGTTACCCATAGATTTTTCTGAATTTTTAAACGATTTAAAAATACATTCCTCCTGAGTATGTCCCACAACTTGAATGAAATTGTCCTTTAGTTTTTTATTTTTCTTATTCGACTTTAATAATCCTGAAGGCCGTATCCATAAAGGAGTTTGTGTTACTGAAGTACCATACATATCCACCCCACCACCAGTGAAGTTAAATTTATTAGGTTGGTACCGATATAAGTCATTTACCATATCAACAACATTATCTTTACTCCATTTATCTTCAGTAAATACGTCATCCATCCATACTGAACTTATCCCTGCGTGACTAAACAAATACCCATTAACTTCGTGGGCGATTTGTAAGTGAGACATATTCTCCTTAAGTAGTATATTAATATCGAATTGAAGTGTTGGTTGGTATCCACTGTAGGTCTCACCAACATTAAGGTAATGATGGTCGTGGTTTCCTAATAACATAACCACATCTAAATCACTTTCTTTTTTAAAGTTAATGATTTTATTAAAGTTATATATTTGTTCGGTACCTGAAAAGTCAAAAGAATCGAAATAGTCACCCATAAAGATAACTGAATCTACATCAGGATTTTCTGATACAATAGACTCCCATATGTGAGTTCCGTGGATATCTCCGATTATTAAAGTTTTCATGATTTATTGTTTTATTATTTACAAAAATACAAAATATATTCTAAATAAAAGGTATTACGACCAAGAAAAATCTTCAACCCATAATGGTGTCTTTTCTCCAAAATACGCATTGAAGGTATTATACTCTAAAAATTCTAAAGATTCTTCTTCATCCATGCCGTCTCTCTCGATTAAAACATTCATACATTTACTTCGTGAATAAACCACTTTCCACATATTAGGTTCAAAACCAATAATTGCATCGTCTAATCCGTCGGCGAACATGATATCGTCAGTGTCTCCGTATAATTCTAAAATTGTATCTTTCATTAATCTATTATTTTTATTTTTGAGGTTGTTTCCATAACCACTCTTGCACCACAACTAATTAATGGTTTTTGGTCTCCACTCCCACAGTAACTTACTTTAGAGGGTCCCATAATTTCTATTTCGTTACAATAGTAATTCTTACTACGGTATTTTATTGTGATAACTGGTAGGTCAGTATCTTTCGTTTTGTTAGACCTGATATGGTGTTGGTTGATATGTATCTTTTTAACCTTACTATCTTCAGGTAACTCATCTCCACTATGTAATTGTTGTACCATCTTTTCTATATATTTCGACTGTTGAAGCCTTTCCACGGTTATCTAAATGGTCATACACTTCTAATTCCTTTCCCTTATAGAATACTTTTGAGATGAAATCCCAATCACCATCAGGGGTTGCAATGTCTCCGTGTTGAACACAAAAATCTTTCGCGGTTGGTACTTCATCGGATTCAAACTCCTCAAACTCAGCAATCCCCCCTTTATTTTCATCAAACATCGCAAGTATGTTATCGACATTTTCGTTCGAACCTACACCTGGTAGTGATAAATAACCTTCATATGGAATGTCATCTGCAGAATCACCTAAAGTCTCATAAATGTCCTCCATATCAGACAGTTCAAAACTTAAAACTTCTTCATCGTTTTCATCTTTAAGTGAGAACCATAGTCCACTGTTATCTAAAGCACGTGAGGTATGGTATAAGTCAGGATTATAAAGGTCGTCAACGATACCCTCAATTTCAATATCGTGACGGACCTCCCAAAGTTCATCAACACCGTTTGTCTCCATTAAATCTTGTATTGATTTAACTTGTTCGTCAGTTAGTGATTGACCTGTCGCCTCAACTTCCCATCCATACATTTCTAACGTATACTTCATAATAGTTATTTATATTATATTCTATACAAATATAATGATTTTTTTTTAAATAAACGAAAGAAATAAAAAACTTTCTAAAATGGATAATTCCAAAACCCCTCTTCTTTTAAGTGTACCAGCAACGTTATGTTCGTCACTATCTATCGGGTGTAGTGTACTTTTATCTTTCATAAGTTCTGCATGTTTAGGGTCATAAGGTTCTTTATCACCATAAAAAATGTGTATGTCCGAATAGTAATTGAATGTACTCAAATCAAAATAGTAATCATCAAAGTCGATTATATTCTTCTCAATCTTACCAAACCTTAAATCACCAAATCTGCTTTGTTTGTGACTACCAATTAGGACCTGAGGACAAAAGACTAAAACTGAGTTGGGTTTACAATAGATGGACATTAGTAGTGCACCATAACCTCCCATTGAAGAACCTAAGAAACCTACGTTCTTATATGACTTTGTTATGTCTGTTATAAATTTAGACAGTTTACCCACACTGTCAGTGGTATCACCTATACCTTTTAAGTACCACACTTTTTTTTCATCAAAGAGAAATAGAATATCTGTATTAAACTTATTTAATGTTTTTCTAAACTCACCCGAATTAACGCCCCCAAATAAACCGACACCACTACCGAATGAAACGATAATATTCTCATAACCCCTATTAATGTATATATATTTATCCTCCATAGTTACTATGATAAATACTTTGTGACCCCTCAGGGACTCGAACCCTGGACCCTCTCATTAAAAGTGAGATGCTCTAGCCAACTGAGCTAAGAGGTCAATACTTGAGCGAAAGACGAGATTCGAACTCGCGACATCGACCTTGGAAGGGTCGCGCTCTACCAACTGAGCTACTTTCGCAATTTGTTATCCGACTAGGACTCGAACCTAGAATGACGGTACCAAAAACCGTAGTGTTGCCATTACACCATCGGACATAAAAGTGGACCTTGTAGGGCTCGAACCTACGACCTACGCATTATGAGTGCGGTGCTCTAACCAACTGAGCTAAAAGTCCTTTAAGTAGTCTTACGCAGACTCGAACTGCGGACCCCTACATTATCAGTGTAGTGCTCTAACCAACTGAGCTATAAGACTTTGTGTGTGTGTCAGTAATGTAGGGTGTCTATTTTAAAGTTATCGTAACCATCGCGAATGGATAACTCCCTACTCCACTGTTGTTATTGTGTGACTATAAGATAAACCAAACCTAATAGTATTACCCCAATAGAGTATATTACCATCTTAGATGAAAATTCAATTTGTGAGTCTCTTTTTCCCTGTTTCATTCCTCTTTGGTGTTAAAGGTTATTCTTAATTGTATTGTAACAAATGGTAGGTCTAAACCAATGAAGCGGTTTATTTCATTTGCAATGTATTGGTTTGTACTCCACCAAAGGCAGATGCCTATTTGGTTTCTGTAATCTAAGTGGATACTCATTTCTCTTTGGCGTTTTGGGTTTCTATGTAATGATTCAAAGCCTCTTCAAAAGTTCTGCTCTTATCGTATACTTGGTCATCACGCCCTTGCTGATAAAACCATTTTGCTATTTTTATGTAGTTCATTTCTCTTTGGTGTTAAAGGTTTCTAATTTGCGCCTATTATTATTGGTGTGCGCCTATTTTTATATGCTTAAAGTATCATTAATGTTACAAATAAGCAGATTGTAATCTGTTTATTGATACATTACGCTCGTAAGGTTTTACCCTTACTTTGTGTACTATATCGTCAACTTATACCCTTACTTTGTGACAATTTATGGTTCATCGTTGTGAAGATTAAAGAAGGGGGGCAATGCCCCCCTACTTATATATCTAAAATGAAAAAGGAAATTAAAAAGGCATATCATCTGAGTCATTCACGGCTGCCGCTCGTGGCGCAGCCTTACCTGTGTATTCACCTTGAAGTTGGATGTACTTACCGCCATCACGCTTGTCCTTCATCTCAAGGTTGACCCAACCCTTCTCGTTCTTTGCATTGTTCAGTACCTCAAAGTCTTGTGGGCCTAATGCAATCTTAACGATTTGTCCATACTGTGTGCTTACTACACTT
>Ga0209136_1000348_pt1 | contig 33453 bp, 35 predicted proteins | sample SaaInl0LU_22_DNA_FD_184640 | JGI IMG/M metagenome (GOLD analysis project Ga0209136, IMG submission 184640) | Marine microbial communities from expanding oxygen minimum zones in the Saanich Inlet - ESP_90LU_22_DNA (SPAdes) (version 2) | ecosystem: Environmental > Aquatic > Marine > Intertidal... | reverse complement strand
TCATCTATTATTTTATTACCTAATTTAATTGAATTCATAATGTTCTTTTAATTTTAAAATAGTTTGATCTAAACTTACTAATCCCCTTTGATACTTTTCCCTGTAGTAACTAGAATCAAGAGACTGATCATTTGATCTTTTAGCCCTATCCTTGTATGAGGATATTAGTGTCTTAGAGAGTGTTTTAGTCGGAATATTAAGTTTATCCAACAATTTACATCCAAATTCATATTTAGTACATAATTCACCTGCTATATGGAGAGATTCTGAGTTAATATTATCAGTTTTTATTAAAAACTCAATCTCATTTGCTAAATCCCATATTGAGATTGGAGTAAATAAAACATCAGTAAACAATCCTAATTCTTTGTTTTCATTTGCAGTATTAATTATCCATTCTGCAAACCCTGTTTTATTAGTATTTAAATTTAAACCAAATATGGTTGTTCTAATAATTGTATAATTTCGGTTTACTGAAGTATGGAGAAAGAATTCTCCAAGTTCTTTTGATTTACCATATACATTTTCAGGAGAAACACTATGTTCTTCATTAGCCATATGAATAGATGATGGAAATACAGCGTCAGTAGAAATATAAATTATTTTTACATTATTATTTGTCGCTTTTAAAAACTTCTGAACTGACATTCCATTTATATTAAATGCATCATCAGGATTTTCTTCGCAGTAATTGCCATTTGTTAATGCTCCACTATGTAATATAATATCTGGATCTGACCATTCAATTAGTTCTTTATAAGATTCCGATTTTAAATCAAACTTCTTATAATTAATATATTGTTCTTTAAAATTAGAATTCCCGGTTGCATAAACATTAAAATAATTCTTATACTCATTTACTAATGTTGCCCCAAACATACCTGAAGCACCGGTAATCAGAACGTTCAACATCTATTGGTTTTTATATTCTTTTAAAGTTTTTCTTAAAATTTCTGCCTGAGTATAAGCCTCGTCTATATCCCAATAATTAGTTTTCATACAAATCATTCTCTTTTGTAAAAATTCTGCATTTGGGCACAATCCTTTTGTATACTTTTGGTTAACACCTTTCATATGTTGAATTTCTTTTTCAAATAATTCTTCTTGATACGTTAGTTTCCATGCAGCATAATATCCATCTCCACCATTTTTCTGAAAAAGATCTCTAAATCTATACCAATCAATTTCTGGATTATCAGTATTTAATATCATACTATAACCCCAATATGAATTCTTACAATAATCAGGTGTATGTTGTTTAGTGACTATTTTACTCCCAGAGATAGCTTCGTCAAAAATTTCACCAACTTTAATCCTAATATTAACTAGCTCATCAATACGTTCTAGCTGACCTAACATAACAGCTGATTGAACTTCTGACATTCTATAGTTATAGCCAACTGAAATATGCCTGTTGTATGTAGGATCTTGAATATCCTTTCTTGTTATTTTTGCCTGTTTACCACTTACTCCTGCATAACCAAGTGAAGTAAATCGTCTAGCTATATCTGCTAGTTCTGGATTATTAGTAGTAAGCATTCCTCCTTCACCACAACTGATATGTTTACTAGCTTGAAAACTATAACTTGAAAAATCTCCAAAAGTTCCAACTAACTTACCTTTATAATATCCTAAAAAACATTCTGCGTTATCTTCAATTAAAAATATATTATGCTCTTTACAAATTTCCAATATTTCGTCATACTCAGGAGAAAGACCAAACAATGCTACTGTGATTATAGCTTTTGTTTTTGGGGTAATTTTATCTCTTATTGACTTTGGATCGATATTATAGGTGTTAATGTCTACATCTGCAAAAACTGGGATGGATCCATTTTGTAATACACATAATGAGGTGCTCGCCATTGTTAAAGGAGGTACAATAACTTCATCACCTTCACCAACACCTAATGCGTGCAAGGCTGTATGCATAGTGGCTGTTCCATTTACATGACTAATTGAAAAATCATACTCAAAAATTTCAGTGAATTTAGCTTCCATTCTATTCGTAAACAATCCATTTTTTGATGTGTTAAATTCATTATCTAATGCTTCTAAAACATATTTTTTTTCTAAATCTGTAATTCGCTTCATAATTAAATTTTATTTGTATAAATCACTTTTTTTTACATCATTATTAATCTGTAATAATTGAGGGTTTTTATTTAATAATTGATAGATGTCTTCAGTTAAGAAAATAGTATTAACATTAAATAGTCTATTATAAATTTCTATTGTAAACAAGTAATCGTCTTTTGTGTCAATTGTCCATCTGTTATGAGACATATCTTTGTCATTCTTAATATTGAATGTTTTAAAACTATTTTTATTTCTATGTATATATTGTGTTACATGTTCTTTTTCAAAATTAGAGGTTGAATTAAAAAATGATTTTGATAAAGCATCCATTGATAAAACCTCTACATCTAATCCTTCAGGAAAAGAGACTGGATTATTATTACAAACAAAGTCATAGTTTTTATCTTTTATAATTTTAACGGCTTGATCAATAAGTCTATAATCTTTAAATGGATCATCTGCAGTAACTCTTATTATAATATCTGCGTTAAATTTTTTAGCTGTGTGATAGTATCTATCTAATACATTGTTTTCAGATCCTCTAAAGTAATCTAGAGAATTATTTAAACACCACTCTTCTACACTATTATCTTTTAAAGAAGTTGTTGTTGCTATCACAATTTTATCAATTTCTTTAGAAGGTCTAAGCCTATTAACTACGTGAGATAATAAACTAGCATTTGCTAATTTTAAAAATATTTTATTTGGTAGTCTTGTTGATCCAGTTCTTGCTTGTATTATAGCTACTACATTCATAAATTCCAGTTTGCAGGATTTAACAATAAATTATTCTTTACAACAATATTATCAACTTCATGGTAAAAGTTTTCTGTTTTACTTTTCTTAATAATATTAATATTACTTTTTAATTGATCAACACTGTCAACACCTAATAAAACACAATCAATATACTCTTTTGAATATGCATAATTAAGTGCTAAATCATTCATTTCTTCTTTCCCTACCAAACCTTTTATTATGTTTAAATCTTCCTTAATTTCAAGCAACTTTCCTTTAATCTCATTTGAGTCTTGAAAAAATAAACCTTGTAAAAAAACTGATCTAGTATGTACTTCTATTCCTTTAGATTTTGCTTTGATCAAAACCTCCTTTCGTTGGCTAGAATTATCTAACAGATTGAAAGGCAACTGAATGAGACCTATATTATCATTCTTTAAAACCTCGGATATTTCTTCATTACTATGTAAAGAAACACCTATTTTATCTATTAAACCATTTCTTTTTAGATGTAATAAATCTTCTTGAAAAAGATTAAAATATGAAATATAATCGTTAAAATTATGAAACATATAACAATAAAGATTATCAATATTTAATATTTCTAAGTTTTTTTTGACCCTATCAATGATGTTAGAAGGTAGATCATTTCTAAGCTTACTATACTTGGTAATTACTTTAAATTTATTGTTGCTTTTTTTAATATATTGGCCTATTTTTTCTTGAGAATTCCCATAAGCCTCAGCGGTATCCAAAATATTTATTTTTCTTTTAAAAGCAAAATCTAATATTTTCTTAATTTCATATAAACTGGGTATTCCTTTCTGATTATTTACTCCATAATTAAGTCCAAATTGAACAGTTCCTAAAATTAATTTAGACATTTTATTAAATCTTAAAATTAATGTCTACATGAATTTTCACTAATTCTCTCAAAGATTCTACCGATTCCCATTCAGTATTATTTCCAGAATTGTAAGAAAAACCATCTGGAACATCTAAACCGTTGAAAGTCTTTTTATAATCATCTTTAGAATATTGTGAATAAGGTGATTTTTGAGGCAAAATTGCATAATATTTTCCTAAATCAACTGTATTGTAAGAATCTGATGAAGTAATCATTTCCTCATGTAATTTCTCTCCTGGACGAATTCCTACCAATTTGTGCTCTAACTCTGGTGCAATTGCAGTAGCTACATCAGAAATTTTATAGGATGGAATTTTAGGAACAAACACCTCTCCTCCCCAAGCTTTCTCAATTGCATAAAAAACCATCTCACAACCATCTTGAAGAGAAATATTAAAACGTGTCATTTGATCATCCGTAATTGGAAGAAATTTTTCTCCTTTTTTCTTTTTATTCAAGAAAAATGGCATTACAGATCCATTTGAGCCCATGACATTTCCATATCTCACAACAGAAAAACGTATATCTCTTTTTCCCTTTATGTTATTTGCTGCCACAAATAATTTATCAGAGGCTAACTTTGTTGCACCATATAAATTAATTGGTGCAGCTGCTTTATCTGTTGAAAGTGCTACAACATGACTAACTCCAGAATCTAATGCTGCATCGATAACGTTTTCGGCACCATTAATATTTGTCTTCACACATTCCATTGGATTATACTCTGCCAAATGAACATGTTTCATTGCTGCTGCATGAATAACAATATCAATACCTTCAAAAGCTCTTTTTAATCTTGACTTATCTCTTACATCTCCGATGAAATATCTTAATGCTGGATATTTATCTTCTGGAAACTCTTGTGCCATCTGAAAATGTTTTTGTTCATCTCTAGATAAAATTACCAGTTTTTTTATATCTGGATTTCTTTCAAGAATTAATTTTGTAAACATTTTACCAAAAGATCCGGTACCTCCTGTAATTAGAACTGATTTATTTTTTAAATCTAACATAATTTATTTTTTTTTACACCACTAAAATCTATAACTATTTTTTCTTCGTTAACTTTTAAATCCAAAAATTCTTTATGAGCTACTAAAAATACAATTATATCTGCTTTCTCAATAGCCAATTTATAATCAGTTAACTTATATACTGAATGAAATTCAATATTTGGCTCAACAATAAAATGTTCTTCATTATTGGAATTTTGTAAAACTTTTTGAGCTATATATTTAGCTGGGGATTCTCTCAAATCATCAATATTTGGTTTAAACGCTAACCCCATCAAAGCCGTTTTTGGCTTTCTACCGTGTTTTAATTCAAATTGAAGTTTTTCATTTTGAATTTTCTCTGCACACCAAAAAGATTTGTAATTGTTTACCTCTCTTGCTGTTCCTATCATTTTTGACTCTGCTGGATAGTCAGAAACAATAAAGTAAGGATCAACAGCAATACAATGTCCTCCAACTCCACAGCCAGGTTGTAAGATATTTACTCTTGGATGTTTATTAGCTAATTTTATTAATTCCCAAACGTTAATATCGGCCTTATCGCATATTAGAGAAAGCTCGTTCGCAAATGCTATTTGGGAGTCTCTAGAAGAATTTTCTACTAATTTACACATTTCGGCAGTACGAGCATTTGTTCCATGCAACTCACCTTTTACATACTTTCTATAAAATGAGATCGCTTTTTGAGTAGAGGCTTCATCTACACCACCAATTACACGGTCGTTCTCAACAAGTTCATGCATAACATTCCCTGGCAGTACTCTTTCCGGGCAATAGGCGATATGTATTTCGCCTTCTAGCTCAGGTCTAGATGCAACTATTAGTTGCTGCATTTTCTCAGTAGTACCGATAGGAGAGGTTGATTCTATAATGTATAAATCCCCTTTTTTTAAAAGAGGTATAATTCCTTTTGTTGCTGCTTCCACAAATGAAATATCTGGTTCATGATTGCCTTTAAATGGTGTAGGAACAACGATTAAATATACATTTGCTGAGCTAGCTTTGGTAGATGCTTTAAAAAAGCCTTTTGATACTGCTTTTGAAACAATTTGATCTAAGTCAGGCTCTACAATATGAATTTTCCCTTGGTTAATGGTATCAACAACACTTTGGTTGATATCAACACCTAGAACATTTGTTCCATGCGAAGCAATTAATGCTGATGTTGGCAATCCAATATATCCTAATCCTACGGTTACTACTTCTGGATTCATTCTTATCTGTTTTTTATAAAATCTACAATTCTTTTTGATGCTAAGCCATCTCCATAAGGGTTATGCAATTTTGACATTTTTTCAAAATTTTCGGTATTGTTTAATAAGTCTAATGCTTTTGATACAATCAACTCTTCATTAGTACCTACCAATAATACAGTACCTGCTTCAACCGCTTCAGGTCTTTCAGTAGTATCACGCATCACTAAAACTGGTTTTCCTAGACTTGGTGCCTCTTCTTGTACACCACCACTGTCTGTGATAATAATTTTAGATCGATTCATTAGCCAAATAAAATCTTGATAGGCTAAAGGGTCAATTAAAATTACATTACTAACTCCCTTCAAAATTCTATTTACAGGCTCCTGTACTTTTGGGTTCAAATGAACAGGATAAATAATTAAACGATTTGTATCATCTTCAGCGATTCGTTTTAAAGCTTTACAGATTCTTTCAAATCCGCTACCATGATTCTCTCTTCGATGCCCTGTAACTAAAACTACTTCTTGATTACCTATTTGCTGAGAAAGATCTATAATTAATTGACTGGGATTTTCATTAACTTTTTCAACAGATTTAATCAGAGCATCTATGACAGTGTTTCCAGTAACTAAAATAGAATCTTCAGAAATATTTTCTTTTAATAAATTACTCTTTGAAGTATCAGTTGGAGCGAAATGATAATCACAAATCCTTCCCGTAATTTGACGATTAATTTCTTCAGGAAAAGGAGATAGTTTATTATTTGTTCTAAGCCCTGCCTCTACATGACAAACTTTTGCTCCAGAGTAAAAACTTGCTATAGATCCTGCCATAGTTGTGGTAGTGTCTCCGTGAACAAATACATAGTCTGGGGTGAATTCTTCTAAAATTGGTTTTAGAGACTCAATGATAGTGGCTGTTAAACCATATAAATTTTGCCCTGGCTTCATCAAATCTAAGTCGTAATCAGGTTTGATTTCAAAAAAACCCAATACCTGGTCTAGCATTTCCCGGTGTTGTGCTGTTACACAAACTCTCGTATCAAAAACTTCTGGATATTTTTGAAATTCTTTAACCAGTGGAGCCATTTTAATTGCTTCCGGCCTAGTTCCAAAAATTAATAATATCTTTTTCATTAACTCTTTGTATATTTTCTCTCGACTACCACCGGTAGTCAGCTTATTTATGTTATGGTAAAAACACCATTTTTTCTATGGTCATCTTTATTTTTTCAACGGCTTCGCCGCACGAGTCACAAACCTGTGAAACGCAGTAAGCATATAAAATACCCAAAAAAGGGCTATCAACGTTCAAACACCAACAAGCCTTGCCCTTCAAACAAAACAGTTGTGGTAATAAGAACGGTTTTATTCAATTCCTTGTCCAACTTTTTTGACAAGAAATTTAGGTACTCTTCATTCAAATTAGAGCCTTCTACCACAATCGAAATCGTATCAGATTCAATACCTTTCGCATAGCTTCCCATTAGAAAAATACGCGTTACGGGTCCCATTTTTTCCAAAACCTGCAATATAATTTGATCAACGCCTACATACTTGTTTACCAATTGTTGTAGCGTATTAAAAAAAGAATGCGAAATATTGGTTCGATATTCCACCTTATTCCCTGCACGCTCTTTGATAAGGTAACCTGCTTCCGTTAAGTTATTTAGCTCCTTACGAATGGCATTGGTGTTTTCGTCTAACTCTGTTGCCAAACCTCTTAAATGTCCTCGCCTACTTGCATCAATAAAAAACCTCACCAATAAGCGAATACGAGTTTTAGAAGAAATAAGATGATTTAGCATATTTTTTTTAACGAGTAACAAAAGTACTCATTTTTTTGTAATTAACTATTTTTTTTAAAAAAAGTAATCTCTTTTTAAGTAAGGGTTTAAGAGATTTTAAAACGCACAATTGCCCCTAGCTTTTGTAAGCGGGCAATACAAGTTTTACCCTGTATCTGTAATACCTCGCCAGTTTGTAAAAGGGTAGGCACTTCAAGGGTATCTCCTGGCGCTATTTGTTTTGCTTTATCAACATAAACATCGGCTTGATAAGCTTTCATTGCCTCAACTTCTTGTGCACTTACAATAGCACGCTGGCCGTTTTCAAATAGGTAACGCACCACCCCAGGTATTTCAAATACCTTAGCAGTTTCTTTTTCTTCTAAATAGACTAAAACCATATAGGGCAATAAGGGCACTTTCACTTTTTTCTTTCTATCAGACCACTTTCTCAACTCGGTTTTAAAAGGGGTATACGCAACAATCCCGATCCCTAAAAGTCTTTCGAGTACTTTTAACTCATTTCTGGGTTTGGTATACACAACAAACCAATATTTAGCAGCTACCGTACTCATATAAGGTTGCTTATTTTTAAGTGTTGCTTCATTTCAATTTTTTTTATAAATACTTGTATAAATGTCAACGAAAAAAATAGGATTCAGGCCACTAAAAAAAGAAAATAATAAACGTAATTATTTACTTGATTTTCACCTATGGTTTTCATCTTTGGATGCTCTAAAAATGAAATAAAATCTTTTCAAATAGCTTTTACTTATAGCATAAAAAAAACATTATTTTTTTCATATTTTTTTTTACAAATATAGATGTTATTTTAACAATTAAAAAGAATAGCATGCGTCAACTAATGGAAACTTTTATGATAGTTTCTCTTTAGACAAGAAGCTGCTTGTAAAATAGTACAGAAAAAGATAAATGATGGAGACCTATTGCAGAAAAAAAGGTTTTTTAATCTACGATAACAAGCAGCATATCAATAAAAGTAAAAATAAAGCGTTGTAAATGTAACAGTTGTTAAAATGCCATAGTTTTGCTTTAAAACACAACAAATGTAACAAAGGGACTTAGACGCTCAAATACAATAGAAAAAATTATTGATACACGAATTAAATAAACTCAAAGCACAAGTGCCCTACCTTAGTTATTAATATATGGATTTTGTGAATAATCGACCTTTCATCTTTGAGACAACATCTCATAGCGCTCCCAAAAAAGAGCTGCATCACCATGCAAGGGGTCGTAATAAGTAAGTAAATCTTTAAACGTTAAAAAACGAACAGGTCGCTCATAAAAATCCAAAATAGCGTTGTATTCCTTTCTAGCGGTTTCATAACAAACCTCTCGATACACAACAATATCATGTGGTGTAATTTGATGCAACAAATGAGGACGCTTTTTCATAAGTGTAAACTATCGTTCAAAAGAAAGTAAATCTTCAACAGTCAAATCATAATAAGCAGCTACTTCAGCCAACGTTAACAATCCAAAGGGCTTCTTTTTATAAAATTGCAATATTTTTTGATAATATTTCTTAGCTGTTTTTCGATGACAGTTTAAAAAAAGAGCCAACTCTTTTTCAAAAACGATAGAACTTGTAAATACTTTCATAAGGCATAACGTATTAAATACATACCCAAAAATAAAAAGAGATGCTGGCTCACAAAAAAAAGTATACATGAGTTTATCCGAAAATAAACTTAGTTTACAAAGCTAATTTACTACACATTAATTATCAAAGAGTTACATCTAGTAAATTGGCAATTATTGTAACAAATTGCTCACGATCAGTACTTCTCGATTTTTGTAAAGTTTCAGTAGCACTCGTTAAATGTATAGGGTAATCTTGCGCATTATACCATTCTCTAAAAGGGGTATCTTTCACTACAATAAGCCCTTTTTCAAATAAAAATCGATATACATAACTAATGGCAACCTTAGCATACAATCCGTTCGCTAAGGTATCAAACAAAAGATAGCCTTCATAACTAGAAAATATGTATTTCGGAAAGTCTTTAGAAGCAGCTACCAGTGTGTTGTTAAAAGAAAAATAAGCGGCAAACTGCTCCATAACTGCTTCAAATAAAAAAGGAGTCGCAGCAGGTATCAAAGCATCTTTTATATCATAAGTCATCCCAAAATCATTAAAAAGGTAAGTCAACCATTTATAACTATACCTTACGAGTTCAAGTTGGTTTTGGTCCTCAAGCAAATCCAATTTCATAGCAAGCCGTACTTGTAAAAATTCTTTTGTTAAATTGGCTGTAAAAAAGTCTCGCTCATCAAAATAAGCTAGATAAGAACAACTCAACATCTTACAAACATTCATAAAAAAATCTTCTAACACGCTACCAAGCTGCACGATATTTAAGTAAGGATACACAAAATGATTAGAATGTAGATACTCCATAAACTCCTCACCCCTAGACAATTTAGAAGACGTATCTACCAAAGCATCAATACGTCTAAAAACAGCCTTATGGGTATCAATAAAGCCCATATAGGCATTGCAATCTTTAGTAGACAAAGCATGATAACAAGTAGCTTCATGCGCACAAAAACTCAAAATTGGCGAAATCGCAATCTGATATTCAATTTGGGTTAAAAGCATGCCTTTAAAAAACCGTTCATATAATTCGTCTTGATCAATAAGGTGTTCTTGATTTTCAAATTCATAAAATAAATGATTGTAATGATAATTAGTTTTATAATAAACAAAAGCCACCAAGTTTTTAACAAATAATTGGTACAAGGCTTTTACATCTTTATTGGATGCGCCTTCAATACGAAAGGTGAGTGCTTCTTCAAAAGGATTTTCTGAATACAAAACAGGAAATAGTTCCATAGCAAAGTAAATATTGTTTTCAGTCTCAAGATAATAAAAAAACAACAAAACGATAATACATCGCAAACATAGCACACAGTAAAGCCACAGTTAAGCCACAGTAAACCCAGAGTAACGTCACACACAAATGCTTCCTTAAATAAATATACAACAAGGAAAAAACAGAAAAAAAAGCACAAAAAGGAACAGATACCAAAACAATCAAAATAAAAAAAACCAATACCAATAAATACAATATTGCAGTAATCTCAAAAATTACATTTGTAACAGCATTCGGATCCAATCTTTGTATTCACTCAAGCTTTGCTGCAGAAAAGCACCTGAAACAAGACAAGCCCAAATGTGTATTATATATATTAATTTTTAAACTATATTATTATGGCAAAACTTAAGTCATTATTAAAAATAGAAGGGACCTTAGACGGTATGACCTTCTACAAAAAAGCCGATGGGCAATACTATGTAAGAACAAAAGGAGGCGTTAGTAAAGACAAAATCCTCAATGATCCCGCTTTCGAAAGAACACGTGAAAACAACCAAGAGTTTACAGAAGTCTCTAAAAGTGGTAAATTATTAAGACGTGCACTTATAGAGCTATTAGCAAACGTAAAAGACAGAACAAAAACCAACAGACTGTCTAGTAAACTTTTTAAAGTTAAAAACTTCGACACCAACTCTGTAAGAGGGCAACGTAAAGTAAGTTTAGGGATGCAAACCCCAGAAGGCAAAGAGTCTTTAACGGGTTTCGAATTCAATAAGAATGCGCCTTTAGATGCAGTATTGCGCAGTAACTATTCGCTAGATACAACAACGAAAGAAATCAAATTTACGGCATTTACACCTAGTGTAATGTTAGCGGCTCCTCAAGGGGCTACTCACATCAAACTATATGCTGCACATGTAAATTACAATTTTTCTACGGGCGAAAGCGATCTAGTCATCAGCAATGTAATCAGTAGTGTTATAAACAACATTGCTACAGAGGTTACGCTAAGCTTCGCAACACCTGCTAATGGTCAGGGGGTAGAAATGTTTCTCTTAAAGATTGAGTTTTTACAGGAGCTAAACGCAACATTGTATCCTTTAAAAAACGGAACATTCAATGCTTTAAAATTGATAAAGATAATGTAATCAAAAAAAAAGCAATAATCAAAAAGCGTCTCGCTAGAGGCGCTTTTTTTTAACTTATTAGAAACGAAATCCAAGAGTTTACTCCAGCTGCTTCAAAATCTCATGCCCCGCTTTCAACAAGTCAACATCTTTTTGCATCAACTTCACATCGCTCTCCATCATGTCTTTTACCAAAGAGGCTAAATCATGTTCTGGTACCCAACCTAACTTTTCTTTTGCTTTTGTAGGATCTCCTAATAATAAATCTACTTCTGTTGGACGAAAGTAAGCAGGATCAACAGAAAGGACTTCTTGCCCTATAGTGGGTTGTTTTTTGTTGACCGCTTTTCGTTTGTCGTTGGCCGTTTTTCGTGAATCGTTAGACGCTGTTCGATCATCGATGGTCGATAAACGATAGTCGATGGATGTTGCTTGTTGATACCTCTCTTGGTTGATGCTTTTTACAACAGCGGTCTCGTGAACACCTTCTCCTTTAAATTCGAGTGCTATCCCAACTTCACCAAAAGCCATACGCACAAAATCACGAACGGTAGTGGTAACACCAGTAGCAATTACCCAATCTTCTGGTTCTTCTGCCTGTAAAATCATCCACATCATACGCACATAGTCTTTAGCATGTCCCCAATCTCTTTTTGCATCTAAATTTCCTAAATAGAATTTGTCTTGTAAACCAAGTGCAATTTTTGCTACGGCTCTAGTAATTTTTCTTGTTACAAAAGTTTCACCTCTTCTTGGAGATTCGTGATTAAATAAAATTCCGTTACATGCAAACATGTTATAGGCTTCACGATAATTCTTCGTAATCCAGAACCCATAAATTTTAGCAACACCGTAAGGAGAACGTGGATATAATGGTGAATTTTCATCATAAAACCCTTTGCTGTTTTTATTCTCTGGCATTCCTCCAAATAGTTCAGAAGTAGAAGCTTGATAAATTCTTGTTTTCTTTTCTAATCCTAAAATACGAACGGCTTCTAATATTCGTAAAGTCCCTAAACCATCTACTTGTCCAACGTATTCTGGCATATCAAAAGATACCTTTACATGAGACATGGCCCCTAAATTATAAATTTCATCGGGTTGGCACTCTTGAATGATTCTTGTCAAATTCATAGAATCTGTTAAATCACCATAATGCAATTTTAGCCGTTGATTAGGGTCATGAGGATCTTGATATAAGTGATCTATTCTATCCGTATTAAACAAAGAAGCTCTTCTTTTAATACCATGCACCATATAGCCTTTTTCTAATAATAGTTCTGCTAAATAAGAACCATCTTGCCCTGTTATTCCTGTAATTAATGCTACTTTCATGTTTTTTTTTTATAATGTTGTCCTAAACTTTGTTTAACCTTGACGTTAAACTTAAGCTTGACTTAGACCTTGACTTTGACTTAGATTTTAACTGTGATTTTGACTTAGACCTTTACTAGTCTTAATCTACGTCCAAGTCATAGTCCTAGTTATAGTCTACGTCATAGTCATAGTCATAGTCATAGTCTACGTCATAGTCATAGTCATAGTCATAGCCTTTTAATTTATAATTTTTCTTCTTAATGCATACAGCCTTTTCTGTAAACTATTTAGCTTTAAAACACTTTCCTCTAAATGAGATTTTGACATGTAATTTCTTCTTTCAGCTATGATTAATTGTGTTTCTAATTCAAAAGCTGACCCTAATGCTATTTCTAAAAACCTTGCAAAATCCTTTTCTGAATTTCTAGATGCTCCCTCTGCAATATTAGAAGGAATTGAAACTGCAGATCGTGTTATTTGAGAACGCAGTCCATATTTTTCAGTAGTAGGAAAAACTTCTACAAACGTATAAACGGAATCAACAAGCTCCATACTATCTTTCCAAATATCATATTTTCTAAAATCTCTCAAATTCTTTATTTAGGTAATTGTTTTCGTCAAAGTCATCGTCTACGTCAAAGTCATCGTCTACGTCAAAGTCATCGTTTACGTCAAAGTCTTCTTCTTCGTCCAAGTCTTCGTCTTAGTCATGGTCTACGTCAAAGTCCAAGTCTTCAACAAAGTCTACGATAACTTCACTTCTTTAATATTTTCTATATTTTCTAAAAACCATTCATAAGTTTTTTGTATACCATCTTCTAACGCTGTTGAATACTCCCATCCAATTGCTGCCATTTTAGAAACATCCATTAATTTTCTTGGCGTACCATCCGGTTTACCGGCATCCCAAAGAATTTTCCCTTGGTGCCCAATGACTCTTTGAATGGTTACCGCCAGTTCTTTAATGGTAATATCCTTTCCTGTACCTATATTATACAAGTACTCTGGTAAATTATTTTCTAAAGCATACACTACCGCTTCTGCCATGTCATCTACATACAAAAACTCTCGCATGGGTTTACCACTACCCCATAACGTTACATCTGAATGATTATTGAGTTTTGCTTCATAAAATTTACGCAGCATTGCTGGTAATACGTGCGAGGACTGCAAATCAAAATTATCAAAAGAACCATATAAGTTGGTTGGCATTAAACTCACGAAATCTTTGTTGTATTGTTTACGAATTGCTTGACAAGCTTTTACTCCCGTAATTTTTGCAATAGCATACCATTCATTAGTGGGCTCTAAAGAATCCGTTAGTAGGTATTCTTCTTTTAAAGGCTGGGGTGCAAACTTCGGATAAATACAGGAACTTCCTAGAAAAATAAATTTCTCAATGCCTGCTTTGTAAGCACCATCTATCAAATTATTTTGAATCTGCATATTCTCCATCAAAAATTGATAGGGATAATCATTATTTGCTAAAATACCTCCAACTTTTGCTGCAGCGTCGATGACTACTTCAGGTTGTTCTTTTTTATAAAATTCAGTAACTGCTTGTTGATTTCTGAGATCCAATTCGCCACTAGTTTTTCCAATTAAATTAGCATACCCTTTTGATACTAATGCTCTCCATACTGCAGAACCCACCATACCTTTATGACCTGCAATGTATATTTTTGTATTTTTATTCACGTTGTTTGTGTTTCGTGTTTTGTTATTAGATGGTCGTTGTTCGTTATTCGTTGTTCGTTATTCGTTGTTCGTTATTCGATTTTCGTTGGTCGATTTTCGTTGGTCGATAAACGATGGACGATAAACGGTAAACGTTGGTCGTTACTCGATTTTCGTTGCTCGATGGTCGATAAACGATAGACGATAAACGGTAATCAATGATTGTTTTTTATTTCCCTATTTGAAAATACTCAAAGCCTTTTGTCTCTAGGTTAAATGCATTGTATTGATTTCTACCATCAAAAATAACAGGCATTTTCAATTGGGTTTTTATTTCTTCAAAATCTGGAGATCTAAATTCTTTCCATTCTGTTAATAAAATCAATGCTTCCGAATCTTTTAATACTTCGTATTTAGAACTACAGTAACTAACCTCTTTAATTCCTTTTAAATAAAATTCTTTTGCTTCTTCAATAGCTTTTGGATCGTAGGCTTTTATTTTCGCGCCTCTTTTTACCAACTCTTTCACTACGTAAATAGAGGGTGCTTCACGCATATCATCGGTACCTGGCTTAAAGGCTAAACCCCACAAACCAAATGTTTTCCCCTTTAAATTCTCTCCAAACCTTGCAATCACTTTATTTGCGATTACTAATTTTTGTGCATCATTTACATTTTCTACAGAAGAAATTAAATTTGCATTATACCCATGCTCTTCTGCTATTTTTTTCAATGCTTTTACATCTTTCGGAAAACAAGATCCTCCATAACCAGTTCCAGGATAAATAAAACTATACCCAATTCTTTTATCAGAACCAATACCGATTCTTACTTTATTCACATCTGCTCCAACTTTTTCACAAATATTTGCGATTTCATTCATAAATGAAATTTTTGTTGCTAACATAGTGTTGGCAGCATATTTTGTCATTTCTGCTGAACGAATATCCATGGTTATAAAACGGTCATGTGTTCTAAAAAAAGGGGAATACAATTGTTTCATCGACTCAGAAGCATCGTCAGAATCTGCCCCAATCACTACGCGATCTGGTTTCATAAAATCATCGATAGCGGCTCCTTCTTTTAAAAATTCTGGATTGGATACCACATCAAATTCTAAACTAACATTTCTTTTATCTAATTCATCCTGGATAGTAGCTTTTACCTTATCTGCAGTACCAATAGGTACGGTAGACTTATCTACAATAATGAGTCTTTTTTGCATGGTTTCTCCAATAGATTTAGCAACCGCTAACACATATTGCAAATCTGCAGAACCATCATCACCCATAGGGGTACCTACAGCAATAAAAACGATTTGTGAATCAGCAATGGCAACACCTAAATTTGTTGTAAAAAAAAGGTTCTTATTTTTTATATTTTTCGAAACCATTTGCTCTAAACCAGGTTCGAAAATAGGTACAATACCTTGTTTTAATTTTTCAATTTTATATTGATCAACATCAACACAAGTAACCTTGTTACCCATTTCTGCAAAACAGGTACCAGATACTAAACCTACATAGCCAGCACCAATAACCGCTATATTCATAATTATTTATCTATTTTTAAGCCAAGGCTTACATTGTTGTTTATATTTCCCTGTTGGTGTTTCGTATTTCAAGAAACGAGAAACGAACATCGAAAAACGAACATCGAGAAACGACAAACGATTCCCCTACTTATCTTTTCTTTTTAAATTTTCTTTTTCCTGTACTTCTTTTCTTAAAACAGTACTCGAAAATCGGTGTTCTCTTTTATTAAAGTATAATTCTATACCTTTTTCTTCACAATAATGTCTCCCTGTAAATTGCTTACTTGCGTATTCATCGCCAATAACTCTTAAATCTATTTTAAAAGAGCGCAATACATCTTCCAAATCTTGTTCTGTTGCATAAGGCACAATCTCATCTACATATTTGCAGCCTTTTAACTGTATATATCTTTCCACTACAGATTGTACAGGTCTGTTTTTATCGGGCCTGTCTAAAGTTGGATCTGTTTGCAGACCACAAATTAAATAGTCACATTGTCTTTTTGCCTCTTCTAACATTTTGATATGTCCTGCATGCAGTAAATCAAAAGCGCTAAATGTTATTCCAATTTTCATGTTGTTTTCTTTATTCGTTATTCGTTGTTCGTTGTTCGTTGTTCGATTTTCGTTGGTCGATTTTCGTTGGTCGATTTTCGTTGGTCGATGATCGATAAACGATGGACGGTAAACGGTAATCGATTTTCTTTATTCGTTGTTCGTTGGTCGTTATTCGATTTTCATTGGTCGTTATTCGATAAACGATGAACGATAAACGATTTTCGTTGTTCGTTGTTTGGTAATCGATCATCGTTTGTTCAGCAACCAAGAAGAAGATTGAACTTTGTCTCCTAATCCATCTATTAATTCTATTCCTAATTCTTTACAAATAGGTGCTTCTGGTATAGAGTCGTTATTTTGATCTCCTCCATTTGCAAAACCTAACGCATACTGATCTCCATAGTTTTTTGCAATTAACGCTATCGATTTACAAACGGTTCTATCTTTATCTATTGATAAAATAGCTTTATCTACTGCTTTTATATTTTTTACAATAAACAAGCGCTCTTCTTCTTTTTGAAACTCTTTAGAGCCTTTTAAACCTCTTTGTAAATCGTTATTAACAATTACAAATAGTTCGTCTGCTAAGGCTTTCGCATTGTTAAAATATTCTATATGGCCTTTGTGAATTGGGTTAAAATATCCAGAAACAATGATGGCTTTTTTCTTTACACTCATAATATGCAAATTTAGTTTTTTTTAATTTAGATTAAAAAGGGGTGTTTTTCCCCTGTTTTTAAAATTTTATTATTTCTAATATTGTAAACTATTTCTATAGATTTTTTAACCTCCTCTAATCCGTAACCTTCCCCTGCTAATATTTTTTTATAACTTTCTGTATGCAGTTCTGTAAAACCTTTGCTAAACTCTAACTCTTCTCCATCAACGGTAATCGACCTAAACGTTCTTTGCTGCTTTTCTTTTACATTGTTTGGCAAATCATTTTCATCAATAGACAAAAACCATCGAACTCTTGCGTTTTCAAACTCTAGATAGCCCGAGGCTTTATGTTTTTCTCTTAAATGCACAAGATTTTCTTGAACATCTCCAAAAATCCAAGAAAGCATATCATAAAAATGAACGCCTATATTTGTTGCAATACCACCTGACTTACTTTCATCTCCTTTCCAAGAAATATCATACCATTTACCTCTTGAGGTAATATAGGTTAAATCTATATCGTACTTTTCTTTTTTGTTTTGCAAAACTACTTTTTCCTTTAATTGGAGGATAGATTCATGCAATCTGAGTTGTAAAATGGTGTTTATTTTACCTTGAGACTCTTTTTCGATATCTGCTAAAGCATCTATATTCCAAGGGTTTAAAACAATTGGTTTTTCACAAATTGCAACTGCACCTCTTCTTAAAGCCATTCTTATGTGAGAATCGTGCAAATAGTTTGGCGTGCAAATACTCACATAATCTAAAGAAATATGGTTTCTCTTAATTTTTTCTATGTATCTATCAAATCTTTCAAATTCAACAAAAAAGTCTGCGTTCGGAAAATAGCTGTCCATCATCCCCACAGAATCGAATTTATCTAACGCAGCAATTAAATTGTTGTTGGTGTCTTTAATAGCTTTTAAATGTCTTGGAGCTATATAACCTGCCGCTCCTATTAGTGCAAAATTTTTCATTTCTTATAAATATTTTTCAACTTTCTCTGATGAGAAAAAGTTTTTTACATCATACACCACAGCCTTTTCTTTCTTTAAGAGATTTAAATTCAAATCTTTAAATTCACTATGTGAAACGGTTAATACAATGGCATCAAATTTTTTATTAGGGAGGGTTTGTTGAGCCTCTAAATTATATTCTTTAGCAACTTCTTTTGGGTCTGCTGAAGGATCATAAATGGTAACATTTGTACCAAAATCTATTAATTCATTTACTACATCTACCGCTTTTGTATTTCTAACATCAGGACAGTTTTCTTTAAAAGTGATTCCTAAGATTAGAACCTCAGCATTTTTAACCTCAACACCTTCTTTTATCATTAGTTTTGCTACTTCTGAAGCAACATACCTACCCATACTATCATTCACTCTTCTTCCTGCTAAAATTATTTCTGGATGATAACCATATTCCTGCGCTTTCTGTGCTAAATAATAAGGATCTACACCTATACAATGCCCACCAACCAAGCCTGGTTTAAAGGGTAAGAAATTCCATTTTGTCCCAGCAGCTTCTAATACATCTTGGGTATTAATATCCATTAGGTTAAAAATCTTGGCCAACTCATTAACAAAAGCAATATTAATATCTCTTTGAGAATTCTCGATCACTTTAGCGGCTTCTGCCACTTTTATTGTGGGTGCTAAATGTGTACCAGCAGTAATTACAGATTTATACAAATCATCCACTCTTACACCTGTTTCTTTGGTAGAACCTGAGGTTACTTTTAAGATTTTATCTACAGTATGTTTTTTATCACCTGGATTTATTCTTTCTGGTGAATATCCCACATAAAAATCTTTATTGAATTTCAATCCAGATATTAACTCTAAAATTGGCACACAATCTTCTTCTGTTGCTCCAGGATACACAGTAGATTCATAAATAACGATGTCATTCTTTTTTAGAACAGCCCCAACAGTTTCGCTAGCCTTTATTAATGGTGTTAAAACAGGTCTATTGTTTTTATCTACGGGTGTAGGTACTGTAATAATATAATAGTTACAAGTGGCTATTTCTGTTAAATCTGAGGTGCAATAAAGACCGTTTTGATCATCATTATTACTTTTTAAAACCGCCTCTAAGTTTTCTTTAGAAACCTCTAAGGTTTTATCTAAACCCTCAATTAAATCTGAAACTCTTGTTATATTTACATCAAACCCAACCACACAATACTTGGTAGCAAACAATCTTGCTAATGGCAAACCTACATAACCTAGGCCAATAACCGCTATTTTTACATCACTCATATTATAAATTTTCCCAATACCATTTAATGGATTTTTCTAAGCCTTTTTGTAATGAAAATTCTGGTTTATAGTTTAAATATTTTTTTGCTTTCGAAATATCTGCATGAGAATGTGGTATATCACCAACCCTAGTATCTCCATAAATAATAGATACTTTACCTATTTCAGGATTTAAGACCGATAAATTATCTTTTAAATAAATTACCAAATCATTTAAGGTATTTCTATCGCCAAAAGCAGCGTTATACACTTTATTTACGGCATTTTTACCTGCAACCAAACTCAATAAATTAATTTGAACGATGTTTTCTATGAACGTAAAATCTCTAGAATAAGAACCATCACCATTAATAACAGGCGATTCTAAATTTATAAATTGCGATATAAACTTAGGGATTACTGCTGCATATGCCCCATTGGGGTCTTGTCTTTTTCCAAAAACATTAAAATATCGCAAACCGATAGTTTCTAATCCGTATGTTTTTGAAAAAACAGATGCATACAACTCATTTACATATTTTGTTATGGCATAGGGAGACAAAGGGTTTCCTATTTTACCTTCTACTTTTGGCAGTGTTTCTGAGTCTCCATAAGTTGATGAACTTGCAGCATAAACAAACCTCTTAACACCATTATCTCTAGAAGCTACCAACATATTTAAAAAACCACTAACATTTACATCATTGGATGTAATTGGGTCTTTTATAGATCTTGGCACAGAGCCTAAAGCTGCTTGATGAAGTACAAAATCGACATTTTTAGTCGCGTTGATACAATCATTCAAATTTCTAATATCGCCTTCCAGTAAAGTAAAATTAGGATTCTTAAGAAACGGTGCTATATTTTCTCTTTTTCCTGTAGAAAAATTATCTAAACAGACTACTTGATTATTTTTTTCTAACAATGCTTCACATAAATTAGAACCAATAAATCCAGCACCTCCTGTTACAAGTATTTTTTTTTCTGATAAAACGATATTCATTATTAAAATTTTAGCCCCTTTTGATCGATAGCGAAGTTACAAAATTTAGGGAAATAAAGTCTAACAGAATGGGTAGTAAAACAAAAAAAACCTTCACAAAAGTAAAGGATTTTTAGAAAGTGGGCGCAGCCTGTTCCGAATTTACTTCGGAAAAGGGATTCGATGCATCCCGAATTTATTTCGGAAACCCCTGACCACTCCCGATGTAAAATCGGGATGCTCTGAACCTTTTTGCTATGTCCCTGAAATTAACCTGGAAATCATTTTCTTGCTTTTCCACCCTTTTATTTGTCGCTCTCTTTTTATTGCTTCAGATCGATTCACATAAACTTCTTTATAAACAACCTCCCAATCCTTTGCTCTAGCAGTAAAACCTTTATGGTTCGACAAGTGCTTTGCCAAGCGATTTTTAACATCTTTACAACTACCAATATAAAATCTATCTAACAATCTAGAATAAAGGATGTAAACATAAAATTCCATAAAGATGTAAAATAAAAAAACCTTCACTAAAAAAGTAAAGGTTTTTGTTGTGGGCGCGAAGGGATTCGAACCCCTGACCCCTTGGGTGTAAACCAAGTGCTCTGAACCAACTGAGCTACGCGCCCTAAGCGGATGCAAATATAACACGGATTTTTAATCTACCAAATAAAAAACGAAAAATTATTTAAATTATTTCTGCTACAACAAAGGTGCTTCCACCAACGTAAATGATATCTTCTTGATTTGCATTATGTAAGGCTTTTTTATAAGCATTTTCTACCGAAGAAAATTTTTTACCCTGCAAACCAAAATGTGTGGCTTTTTCTTGCAAAACCTCCTCTGAAAGTCCTCTTGAAATATTGGGTTTGCAAAAATAATAAACCGCATCTTTAGGGAATAAAGGAAAAATAACTTCTATTTTTTTATCTGAAACCACACCTAACACGATATGAAGTTTTTTAAATTTTTCTTTTTTAAGTTGCTTAAAAACAATTTGTACCCCCTCTTTATTATGAGCTGTATCACAAATAACCTTTGGTTTTTCTTGTAAAACTTGCCATCTACCTTTTAAATTTGTGTTTTTTACTACATGCAACAAACCTCTTTTAATTTGATCTTGAGAGACTTTAAAACCATGTAAATGTGCAATTGCAACAGCTGCAGTTTTGCTGTTTTTTTGCTGATAATCTCCTAACAAATCAGTTTTATATGTTTCAAATACATCTGATGCATAAAAAATTTCTGAAAATGTTTCTTGGGCTTTTGTTGCAAATACTTTTTGAACTTCTTGCTGCCTCTCTCCAATTACGACAGTGGTGTTCTTTTTTATAATTCCTGCTTTTTCAAAAGCAATTTTAGGCAATGTATTGCCCAACATTTCTGTATGATCTAACCCTATATTGGTAATTACAGAAAGTTCTGGATTGATAATATTTGTAGAGTCTAACCTACCTCCTAAACCGACTTCTATAACCGCAACATCTACATGTTCATTTGCAAAATAATCAAACGCTAAACCCACTGTCATTTCAAAAAAAGACAGCTTTTGTTTTTCTAAAAAATCTTTGTGCCTATTTATAAAAGTAGTTACTTTCTTTTCAGATATTTCTTTACCATTGATTCGAATACGTTCTGTGAAGTTTTTTAAATGTGGTGATGTATACAAACCTACTTTGTAACCAGCTTCTTGTAAAATTGAAGCCAACATATGGCTTGTAGAGCCTTTCCCGTTTGTACCACCAACGTGTATAGACTTAAACTTTTTTTCTGGAAAATCTAATTCTTTTGAAAAAGCGATTGTATTAGATACATCTTTTTTAAATGCTGTTTTGCCTTCTCTTTGATACATTGGTAACTGAGAAAACATCCAATTTAGTGTTTCTTTGTATGTCATAATAGTGGAATTAAATTTCTGGCTTAGCAGAAATAACAGAAGCAACAAAAATAAGCATTATTTTGTGAGAGAAAACTTATAAATAATAGTTCCTACTTGAAAAGCTGGTGCATTACTATCTGAATTCCATTTTGTTTTTAAAGCAGCTTCTTTTGCTGGTTTTAATAAACAAGGAGCCGTATTTGTAGAACCTTTTTCTCCAGGTTCTGCTTTTATGACTTCTCCATTTTTATTCACTGTAATTCTAACAACAACTGTACCTTCTTCTTGACAGTCGGGTTGCTCTTTGGGTTTAGACAATGCTTTTCTACCTGCTAAATTATAATCACCATTTGAACCACTACCTGTATTTCCATAGTACTTAGAAGAAGTTGCATCTCCATCATTTTTACCTTTTACCCCTTCAATTGCATCCTCTCCTTCTCCTGCTGGATTGCCTGTGTTAGAATTGCCTTTTAATAATTTGTTTAAAGCATCTTGTGTTTCTTTCGATGGTTTTGGTTTGAGCTTTTTAACAGATTTTACTTCTTTTTTTACAATTTCTTTTACAGGGTCTTTCTTTTTTTTTGCTACTTTTTCGACAACAGGTACTTCTTTTGATGTATCGTCTGTAATGATGTCTTCTTTTACAGCTTCTTTAGGAATTTCTTTTACCTCCTCTACAACTTCTTCTTTTTTCTGAACTTCTTTAACTACCGTTTTTTTTGAGTTTACAACAGGTTCTCCACTACCCATATTAGAATCTCCAAAATTTATAGTTACACCGTATTCTTCTGGTGGATCTAAATAGGTCAATCCGTAATTTAAAATACCAAAAATTAACAACAACAGCATAATTGCAGTTATTACAGCAGATTTTCTTTTGTATGTGGTGTTTAATATTTTCACTTTAAATTTTTTGATTTTCTATAGACGAATCTTAAGCAAAATAGTTTTTTAAAAGTGCGTGAGCGTTAGGGATTGAAACGGCATCCTTTTTGCTTTTTCTGCAAAAAGATACAGTGAAAAGCCCGTTAAAACGCCCAAAAAATTATTTTCCTTTTACTGCCAAAATCATTTTTAATTTATTTTTATTGGCAATGTCTATTACCTTCATTACATTTTGGTAGGGTACATCTTTATCGCCTCTAATTACAATGGTTTTTTGCTTGTCTGTACCTACACTTTTTAAGATTTCGCTTTCTAGTTTTGATATACTTACTTTGGTTTTATCAATATAAAATAGCGATTTATTGGTAATGGTTACTGCTACAGATTTGCTGTTTTCTGTTTTTCCGCCAGCTTTTGGTAGTAAAACATCTATGGCACTTACTGTAACTAAGGTAGATGTTAGCATGAAAAATATGAGCAACAAAAAAACGATGTCTGTCATAGAAGACATGTTGAATGAAGGGTCTACTTTATTTCTTCCGCGTAGATTCATAGTAATAGTTTGAAAGTTAAAATGTACGAAAGCTAAAAAGTCATTTTATAAACTTTACAACTTTAAGAACTTATTTTACACTGGTTCGTTTAATAGATCTAAAAACTCTACAGATTTTGCCTCCATTTGATATACAACCTTATCTGTTCTAACCACTAAATGATTGTAAGTTATGTAAGCAATAATACCTACTATTAAACCTGCAACTGTAGTTGTCATGGCTGTGTACAAACCATCTGAAAGCATTTTTATATCTATTTGCCCACCTGCATTTGCTATTTCGTGTATGGCAACAATCATTCCAATTACGGTTCCTAAGAAACCAATCATTGGGGCTGCACCTGCAATAGTTGCTAAAACACTTACATTTTTTTCTAATTGATAAACCTCTAACTTACCTGCAGTTTCTATAGCTGTATTGATATCTTCTAAAGGTTTTCCAATTCTTGATATTCCTTTACCTATTAGACGTGCAGTTGGAGTGTTTTTACTTTTACAAAGTGCATCTGCAGATTGTAATTTTCCATTAGAAACGAAATCTCTAATTTGCTCCATAAAGTTTTTATCTACTTTAGAGGCTGCTTTTATAGCTAAAAAGCGTTCGAAATAAATATACATAGCAACCGCTAAAAGCACAAAAAGGATGGCTATAATTATTTGCCCACCAAGACCACCATCCATAATTAATTTATAGATAGAAAGTGTTTTTTCTTCGGAAACTACATCTTCAACCAATTCTTTATTTTCTTGATAAAGTGATAACATTTATATGATTTTAAGTTCTAAACTACTAACGAGGTTTCTATTTTTAAATTGTTTACATCTAAAAAATACTATTTTAGTATGTTTTCTTTATTAATGAAGAAACATTCTTAGTACAACAAATGAAATTGATCCAATAAAAAAACCAATTAATGCTAACCAAGATATTTTTTTCAAGTACCAGAAAAAGTCTATTTTTTCCATTCCCATTGCCACTACCCCTGCAGCAGAACCAATAATTAACATAGAGCCTCCTGTACCAGCAGAAAATGCGATAAAGTGCCATAATGGATTGTCTAAACCTTCAGAAAACATACCTAAACTTGCTGCCACAAGAGGTACATTATCAATTACTGCAGAACCAATACCTAGTAAAATTACCACTAAATCTGAAACACCAGTACCCGACAACTCTGAACCAATTAAAGGTATTCCTTCTTTTAGACTATCTGCAAAATTAAATAATATACCTAAAGACTCTAAAGCTGCAACAGCCATTAAAATACCTAAGAAAAATAAAATACTTGGCATTTCAATTTTCGATAAAGAATGATGAACTGGACTATGATGAGCACTAGACGCATGTTCATCTGCTTCCTCTCCTTCTACTGTAGAAATAGAGAATTTTGAATTACTATAAATTTCGGCAAAGGTAGCTACAACTGCCAAAGATAACATCATACCTACATAAGGTGGTAAATGCGTAGTTGTTTTAAAAATTGGTACAAAAACAATTGCCCCTAAACCTAAATATAACATTCTTCCACTATGTGGACTTTGGGGTTTATCTACCTCTTCTTCAAAGTCTATTTTACCTTTAAAAGCAGGTAAAAATGTTGCTATAAAACTTGGTACTACCATACATAGTAATGAAGGTATAAATAGATAAACAAATAACATACCTGAACTTACTTTATTTCCAATCCACAACATAGTTGTAGTAACATCTCCAATTGGAGACCATGCTCCACCTGCATTTGCTGCAATAATAATTAAACCCGCAAACCAAATTCTCTCCTCTCTATTTTTAACAATTTTCTGTAAAATAGAAATTAACACTATGGTTGCAGTTAAATTGTCTATAATTGCTGATAAAATAAAAGCCAAAATAGAGAAAATCCATAAAATTTTTGTTTTCTTTTTAGTTTTTATAAAACCTTTTATGGTAGAAAAACCATCAAAATAATCGATAATTTCTACAATGGTCATTGCTCCTAAAAGAAATACTAAAATTTCAGCTGTTTTACCTAAATGATGTAATAAGGTTTCTTCTACCAGATGTAATTTATCATCATGAACCATAGACGCAAAACCATCTACTAAACCATGATTTGCAGAATCGAACCAAGTTGTAAAGTTATCGATACCTAATGCAACTAAAGCCCAACAAACTGCCATCATTATTAAAGCCGGAATTAATTTATCTAACTTTAAATTGTGCTCTAATGTAATGGCTAAATACCCCAATACAAATACGATAATAATAATTGATTCCATACTTTTAATTTAATTTATATTAATTGTTTTAATGCGAGTTCAAATGCTGTTGAACAAATTTTTGTTTTTGATGCACTTTTATTAAATGTTTTTTGCAATGCTCTTTTTATGGTATTAGAAGTATCATCAAAAATTGCCTTGTCTTGCATTGGCAATTCTTTTTTAGACTCCATTAAATACGCAAAAACTCTTGCTATACCACAGTTAGAAATAAAATCTGGCAACAAACTTATTTGATTGTCAGTATATTCCATTATAGGGCCAAAAAATATCTCCTTATCTGCAAATGGCACATTTGCTCCTGGAGAGATGACTTCTAAACCTGTATCTATCATTTGTTGTACTTGTTCTTTAGAAACCAATCTTGAGGCTGCTGCAGGAATAAATATTTCTGCAGGTAAACTCCAAATTTGCTGATTAATTTCATCAAAAGGAATCATGTTTTTAGAGCTTAACTTATTACCATCCTTAGATAAAAACAAGTCAGTCATTTCCTCTAAGGCAAAACCATTCTTATTTATCAAACCACCAGTTCTATCTATAATTCCGACTACTTTTGCTCCTAATTGCGTTAAATAATAAGCAGCTGCAGCACCTACATTTCCAAAACCTTGTACAACAGCTCTTTTACCAACAATAGCACCCCCATAAATGCTGTAATAATGTTTAACCGACTCTGCAACTCCATAACCGGTTAACATATCTGCAATTGTGAACTTTCTAGACAAGTCTGGCGAAAAACATTTATTTTCTATCACCTTAATAACGCCCAAACGCAATTGCCCAATTCTATTTATTTTATCGGCTTCAGTAGGTTTAAAATGCCCGTTAAAAATACCTTCTTGCGGATGCCAAACGCCACAGCTCTCTGTAATCGGAATTACATCTTTATCAGCATCTACATTTAAATCTCCTCCTGTACCGTAATAATGTTTTAAAAGTGGAGTAACTGCCTTATACCAACGCTCTAAAACACCTCTTTTTCTAGGGTCGTTTGGATCGAAATTAATACCCGATTTTGCACCACCTATTGCGGGGCCAGAAACCGTAAATTTTACCTCCATTGTTTTGGCTAAAGACAAAACTTCGTTCATATCTAAGCCTTTTCTCATTCTTGTACCACCTCCAGCAGCACCCCCTCTTAAAGAGTTTATTACTGTCCAACCTTCTGCTTCTGTTTCTTTATCTTTCCAATGAAAAACAATTTCTGGTTGCGTGTTTTCGTATTTTTTTAATAATTCTTTCATTTTTAATTTTAAATAAATTTCAACTTTTTTTGAATTAAATTTTCAGCAATTTTAATTTTTGAAAATTGAATAGTTAAAGTTGATTCATATTTATTAAAAATTTTAATTATTAATACTCCACTGTATTAGCTACAAACTTAGTGCAAAAAAAATGATTGTTCAAATAATTTAATTTAAAAACTAAGGTGTAAAAACGACTCCAGAAGAATGGTTTTTTTGAGCTCCTGTAACCGACTGCAAACAATTTACCTGATTATCAATCTTTAACAAGCCTAACAACGCAAAAATTAATGCTTCTTTATAATTGATTAACAAGTTACTTTTTAACGTTATTTTAATATTGGCGTATTTTTCAATTTCATTCATTAAAAGGGTATTAAAAACGCCTCCACCTGTAAACAAAACTGCCTCATTGTTTTTTATAATTTTCCCAATTTGCAAAGCAACATGTTCTGCAAAAGTTCGCAGTATGTTTGCCACATCCTTTTCATACATATCTATTAAAGGAAAAATCTCTTTTTGAACCCATTCTAAACCCAAAGATTTTGGCGGAATTTTTTCATAAAATGACAAAGCGTTTAATCTTTCTAAAAGTTGTTTGTTAATTTTTCCTGAAGCCGCAATTTTACCTGCATCATCATATTCTAAACCTAATTTATGTACGTAAAAATTTAAAACTATATTTACAGGACAGATATCATAAGCAATTCTTTGCGCTCCCTTCTTAAAGGAAACATTTGCAAACCCGCCTAAATTAATGCAGTAATCATACTCAGAAAACAACAACTCATCTCCTATTGGCACCAAAGGCGCTCCTTGCCCACCTAATTTTACATCTTGAGTTCTAAAATCGCACACCACTTTTTGATTAGTAATTGTTGCTATCTGTTTTCCACTCCCGATCTGTAAAGTAACCCCTTTTTCTGGTTCGTGTAATATAGTATGACCATGAGAGGCTATAAAATCTATAGGGCCGATTTTATAATTTGTAATAAAATTATTTACAATTTTACCTAAATACTTACCATAAGCAATATCTAAATCTTCTAATTCCTTTTTAGAGAATCGAATAGCATTTTGCAACAACTGTTTCCATTCTTTAGAATACGATATGGTATCTGCAAATAGGATTTCAAAATCTGAGTAATTATTTTCATAAAATTTAACATAGGCTACATCTACACCATCTAAAGAGGTACCAGACATTAAACCTAAAGCAAAAACGTGTTTTTTATTCATATATGTAAAAATAATAAAAGTCTATTGAAAATATGTTACGAAATCGATATCTTTACGTTCTTAAATTACGAATATAACAATATATACAAAATGGATTTTAGTTTAACAGAAGAACATAAAATGATTCGAGATGCTGCAAGAGACTTTGCACAAACAGAATTGTTACCAGGAGTTATAGAAAGAGACCACAAACAAGAATTTCCACAAGAAATAGTAAAAAAAATGGGAGATCTTGGTTTTATGGGTATTATGGTTGATCCAAAGTACGGTGGAAGTGGCATGGACAGCATTTCCTATGTATTGGTCATGGAAGAACTTTCTAAAATAGACGCTTCTGCTTCTGTGATGGTTTCTGTAAACAATTCTTTAGTTTGTTATGGCCTACAAACTTATGGCACAGAAGACCAAAAACAAAAATACCTTACCAAACTTGCTACTGGAGAACAAATTGGCGCTTTTTGTTTAAGCGAGCCAGAAGCTGGATCAGATGCTACATCACAAGCAACAACCGCTATAGACAAAGGAGATTATTACCTAATTAACGGAACAAAAAACTGGATTACAAATGGCGGACGCTCTGACGTGTATCTTGTAATTGCACAAACAGATCGAGAAAAAGGCCATAAAGGTATTAATGCTTTTATTGTAGAAAAAGGTACGGAAGGTTTTCACATTGGCCCTAAAGAAGATAAATTAGGCATACGTGGCTCAGACACACATACTCTACAATTTAATGACGTAAAAGTACCTAAAGAAAATAGAATTGGCGATGATGGTTTTGGTTTTAAATTTGCTATGAAAACACTTTCTGGAGGTAGAATTGGTATTGCTGCACAAGCTTTAGGTATTGCTACAGGCGCTTACGAATTAGCTTTAAAATACTCTAAAGAACGTAAAGCTTTTGGCACAGAAATATGCAATCACCAAGCCATTGCTTTTAAACTGGCAGATATGTACACAGAAATAGAAGCGGCAAGAATGCTAGTAATGAAAGCTGCCTGGGAAAAAGACCAAGGTAAAAATTACGACATGTCTTCTGCCATGGCAAAATTATACGCAAGTAAAGTAGCAATGGAACAAACTGTAGAAGCTGTTCAAATTCATGGAGGAAATGGTTTTGTAAAAGAATACCATGTAGAGCGCTTAATGCGCGATGCAAAAATTACTCAGATTTACGAAGGAACATCAGAAATACAAAAAATTGTAATTTCAAGAGGCGTTATTAAAGGATAAAAAATATCAGTTCGAGTATAGTTAAGAACTATTTTAAAAAAACTCATTATATAGTATGCAATAATCAATCTTTTTAGGTGGATTTTTTTTTTAGAGAGCAACCTTTCAGATTAGGCTTTTAGAACTGCATTCACACTAAAAAGCATGAGGGCTCAGACAAATTCTTCAACCCCACACGCAATTTGCTTAACTATTACAACTCTAACTCCACATCAAATAATTGTAGACCTGAGGCTGGTGCTATATTTCTCAAAAATCTACCATCATTACCTTCTTTTAAAGAAGCTTTAATAAAGTCTAAATCTAAATTCCCTTTTCCAAGCTCTATCAAAGTAGCCATCATCAACCTGATTTGATAACGCAAAAAACCTTTTCCCTTCACCTTTAATATATAAGATTGCTCTGGAAAGAAGTTGGCTTTTAAAACATCATTCACTACCAACTCACAACTATCAATAGTTCTTTTAAAAATTGTGTTTTCTGAAGGTTTTGTACAGTATAAATTAAAATAATGTTCGCCTTCAAAGAGTTTGGCGCCTTTTTGCATTCTTTCAATATCTAATTCAGCATCAATATTAACAATAAATGGCGCAGCAAAAGGGTGATTTTTTTCTCCGAAAGAAAAGTAATAATGATATTCTTTAACCTTAGACGCTTTAATAATATTAAAGTTTGTAGCTACTCTTTTAATGGATAAAGCTCTAAAATCTGGAGAAAAATTAGAATTTAAAGAATCTATAAAACGATGTTCATCAACCCTCTCTTCTACAAAAAGCTGTAAAAAATAAGTGTTTGCAGACACTTTAGCATCTGTTCTTCCAATACCAATGGTTTTATAATCAGCATCAACCAACACAAAAGATAGGGTTTTATCCACCATATCGTGCAAAGTTTTGGCATTTGTTTGTTTTTGCCATCCAGAAAAACGAAAACCAAGAAATTGTAAAGAAATTATATAAGAAAACGAATATTTCATGGGTGTAAAAATACAATAATTGCGTTTTTTTTACAAAAGGTGCATTTTTATGAATATCTCAAAATTATATACTTGATTTTTACGAACCTAATATTTTCTAGCTTTCATTAGTTTAAAAATACACTTATCTCAATTTAACCCCTATTTTTTTGAGGGGTATCATTAAAAATAAACTAATTTTTAAAAACACACCCCTTGTCAGTTAAAATTTTATATATACTTTTGACCCGAGTTCATTAACAAATAATTAACAAACACAAAAAGAACATCAATTATGAAAAAATTAATTTTTACTTTATTATTAGCAAGTAGTTTAATAGTAAACGCACAAGAAGAAGAAAAAGGAAAATTTACATTAAGCGGTACAGTAGACGTATATGGAACTGCTAATTTCGCTGATGGCTCTGGCACCCCCGGAATATTAATAGCAAGTCCAGAAAATGCTAATGGATTTGGTTTAGGTTTTGCAAACACAGTATTTGCATACGAAAAAGGAAAAGCTGGAGTTGTTGCAGATATCGCTTTTGGTCCAAAAGCTGATGATGCTAACTTAGCTGGAGCAATTAATCAATTATATGCTTACTATAATGTAAGTGACAAAGTAACTTTTACTGCTGGTCAGTTCAATACTTTTTTAGGTTACGAGGTAATTTCTCCTGCTGCTAACTTTAACTACACTGTATCTTACCTGTTTAATGCTGGCCCTTTTTCTCACACGGGTATTAAAATGGATTATGCTGCTTCAGAAGACTTATCTTTTATGTTAGCATTAACCAATTCACATGCAATTTCTAGTGCTGATGGAAATGTTGGTGGTGAAATGCAATTTGGCGCACAAGTTGGTTACAAAGGCCAGTACTTAAACTTCATTTACGGAGGTGTTGATGGAAGTGGAATTACAGATAACATCTTTATTGATTATACTGGTGGATTTGATTTATCTGACTCATTCTTTGTAGGTATCAATGCTGCTTACTCTAATTCTTCTGACGCTGACGCTGGTTACCAAGGTGCTGCTTTATATTTACAAAATACTTTTTCAGATACTTTTGCTTTAGGTTTAAGACCAGAATTTTTCTCTTACACTTCTGGAGCAGGAGACACAAGTGTTACAGCTTTTACTTTAACTGCTAACACTTCGTTAACAGAAAACTTAAAGTTGATTACTGATTTAAGATTTGATAATTCAGACGACTTAATCATTGAAGCTTTTCCAACAGAAAAAAGTGTATCTGCATTAACTATCGCAGCAGTATACTCTTTCTAAGAAAAAACGATTACTAACTAAAATTATATACTATGAGTTTATTATTAACATTATTTCAAGACGCCCCAGCAACTGAAGCTGCTAAAGTTTTAGAGCAAGTAAATGGGGATATGGGAATGCTTTGGATGCTTATTGCAGGTATCTTAGTATTCTTAATGCAAGCAGGATTTACATTAGTAGAATCTGGTATGACAAGATCTAAAAACGCAGTTAACATAGCAATGAAAAACTTGCTAGACATTTGTGTGGGTTCAATTACTTTTTGGTTGGTTGGATACTCTTTAATGTATGGAGACACATCTAATGGATGGTTTTTCTGGAGTGGATTATTTCAAGGAGAAGGAGCCGATTTATTCTTCCAAACAATGTTTGCTGCAACAACAGCAACAATTGTATCTGGAGCAATAGCAGGTAGAACAAAATATACAACTTATATTATATTTTCTTTAATTATGACCGCTATTATCTACCCAATCTCTGGAGGATGGGAATGGAATGGTGGCTGGTTAAATGACACTGAAGGAATCATGCCCGCAGAGTTTATTGATTTTGCAGGTTCTTCAATTGTACACTCTGTAGGTGGATGGGCTGCTTTAGTAGCTGCATTTATGGTAGGTCCTAGAATTGGAAAATATGTAGATGGTAAAGTATTTCCTATACCTGGTCACAACCAAATATTAGCAACATTAGGGGTATTTATCCTATGGTTTGGATGGTTTGGTTTTAATGGTGGATCTCAACTAGCTTGGGGTGGCGATGATGCAACTGGTGCCTCTACTGTAGTTTTAATTACAAACTTAGCTGCTGCTGCAGGTGGTTTAGGTGCTTTAATTACAACTTGGATCTGGTATGGTAAACCTAATTTAGGACAAACTTTAAACGGTTGTTTAGCTGGTTTGGTTAGTATAACTGCGGGTTGTGGTAACATGACTGCTGGTGGTGCTGTATTAGCTGGTTTAATTGGTGGTATCTTAGTAGTTTTCTCAATTGAGTTTATCGAAAAGAAATTAAAAATTGATGATGCTATTGGTGCAGCTTCAGTTCATGGTGTAGCAGGTGCTTGGGGTACTTTAGTAATTGGACTTTGGGGTGTAGATGGTGATACTGGTATTGGATTATTCAATGGTGGTGGAGCTGCTCAACTAGGCGCTCAAGCAATTGGCGTTTTAGCTTACGCAATTTGGGCTGTTGCTTTATCTTTCATCGTATTAGCTATATTAAAAGCTACTATGGGACTTCGTGTAACTAAAGA
>Ga0209136_1000345_pt1 | contig 33571 bp, 16 predicted proteins | sample SaaInl0LU_22_DNA_FD_184640 | JGI IMG/M metagenome (GOLD analysis project Ga0209136, IMG submission 184640) | Marine microbial communities from expanding oxygen minimum zones in the Saanich Inlet - ESP_90LU_22_DNA (SPAdes) (version 2) | ecosystem: Environmental > Aquatic > Marine > Intertidal... | reverse complement strand
CCTCTCGGATTCCGACAAGGTCTCTTTGATCTCGCAAAGGATCTTCTTGCCTATGATTTCCTCTGTTTTCTGCACAAGACTAGAAATATAGTCTTGGTCCAGTTCTTCCCCGATCAGAAGTACTTCTATCGTTTCACTGTCCAACCCTTGGGCCAGTCTGCCGCAGATCCATACCTCCTGGAGCTGGTCTTGAACTCTAGAGATGACGCGCTCGAGGATAGTATCTATGCCCGTTACTTTACGTAGCATGGTGGTAAGGTCGGAAGTAAGAGGGTGTTTTTTATTTACTCTGTAGAGCTTGCGTCTACCTTCTAGTTCAGAACGCAGCATGCCCGCCTTTTCGAGCCTGTTGAGCTCAACGCGTACACTGTTGGAGTTTTCGTTCAACTCTTTAGAAAGTCCTTGGAGGTACCCGCTCAGGTCTTGGTTGACAAAGAAGCGCAGAAGGAGCTTCAAGCGGGTTTTGGAAGTAATAAGTGGTCCTAGAAGATTGCTTGGCATGTGGCCTTGTTCTCACGGCTTCGCCGCAGTGAGTCACATGCGCTTTTCCAACAAAGATTGGAAGTGGTAGCTCTGTGCACACTGGACCGGCCGTGTGTTTCTTTAGATTCAACGCTTTTTAAAAAAAGCAGTGAACAAAAAGAGTTGGGTTTGGTTTTGGAGTATAAAGGTAAGAAAGGAAAATAAAGCCGTCCCAACCAAACAAGTAATTTTTTTACTTGAAATAAAGATTGTCTCTATTTAGACAATTCCGATAAGGGGAGTAGCTCGTTTTGAGCGAGGTCTAAAGAAACCTGAATACCGAGCTCCTTGAGCTGCACGACCGCCTTTGAGCGGGTTTGGTTGAGCAAAACCGCCTCTTCGTTCATGAACTGGCCCGAAGTGATGCGAACGTAGGATCCAGGAGTAATCTCTTCTATTTCCAAAGCATCATGGTCGTAATGTCCCAGCCACTTCTGGATGGCTTCAATCTCGGGGTCGCGCACTACCGCAGGACGGCGCAACCAAAATAAATAGCGCACGGTTCCCGGGTAGGAGAACACCTCTTCGCGCTTTTCGTCTTCGATAGAAATAAACACATAGCCTCTAAACAGGGGCTCCTCCACTACTTTAACACGGTCCGACCACTGGCGTCTTACTTTATGAAGCGGACAATACACGGTGTAGCCGGCGGCCGTCAACCTATCCGCCACTTTTTTTTCGTGGCGCGGCTTGGTGTACAAGACGTACCAGTGGGTATTGGATGCTTGGTCTTTAGACACGGTACTAGGCCATGATGTTTTTCGCCTCGACGCGGCCGATGAAAAACAGGACGAATAGAAAACCTGTGATCACCGATCCGAACACTCCCGCTTTGGCAGCTGAGGCTTTTTCTTTGGCAAGTGGGAACACGGGAACATCAAAATATTTGAAAGGCGCTTCGATGTTCATCATTTCAGCTTTTGACATTTCTAGACCTTTAACATACTCGCCATAGGCAACCTTCAAACTCTCAAAATCAATAGTCAAGCGCATGCGCTTCATTTTATCGACGGATGAGATCAACGAATTGTTTTGATCTTCGTATTGACCAAGCTGCAAAAGAGCTAGATCGATAGACACTTCTAACGAGTCTACTTTTTTCTGAAAAGCATTAACAGCAGTTTGACTTTTTAACCGCTTCCAGTTTTTGAACTCATCCTCGGTGTTCTGCACAAGCGTATTGATGAGATCGTATGTGAACTTTTCATTTTCAGAAGTCACCGAAAAACCTAATGTACCAGACTCCTCGTCAAACACTGCAGAAAGATGGTATGCGTTGATACTGGAGAAAACAGCAGTAATGACAGAATCCGTGTAACGCTGATCGGCACCAAACTTTGCGGTGAACTCTGCTCTGAACTCCTCACTCTCGTCTAGAGCTGCTTCGAAGTAACGATCAATCAACCTTCCACCTTCCAGCTCGGCAGTCATCGCGTGAGCAATATTACTTCGGGAAGTGAGGTATTCCTGAACCGTCGCACTAGATGACGCGGAGCCGCCTCCTAGACCTCCTAAACCAAAACTTGAAGCCAGACGCATGGCGCCGGACAAACCGCCACTTTCTTCCTGGAAGAACAGCTGGTAAGATGCGGTGTAGGTCGGTTTGGTGAGGAATTTGGTGTAGAGCGCGGCTGCAAGGCCAATCACTAATGAAAACGCAATAATTTTCGTACGCTGCGGCCACACGATAGACCACCACTCCTGGAGTTTTAGAATGATGTCCTTCAGGGTGATTTCGTCGTCGGCCATTGGGCGCGGGGTATCGGGAAGTTGTTGCTCCATGATCGTATGCTGATTTGGAGGTGCAATTTAGAAAGAATTGGCTTGGTATGGTGGAGAAGCGGGGCGATGGGGCGAAAAAATAGTTCCAAAACGAAAATTTCTTTTCCATTAGGGCGGATACACTACCTTTGAACCATCAAAAACCAATTTTAAACACTCATGAATTTGAGAAAGCTACTCTGGGCCCTCGCCCTAGTTCCCACCCTGCTCTTCGCGCAACCGACCAACGAGCAGCTTCGCCAGATGGCACGCACCGAAGCCACCAACCAAGGTGTCGACCCAGATGCGCTTGAAGCACGCCTCCAGGCACGCGGCATCAATACCGCCGCCCTCACCATGAGCGACGCACCTCGCATACAGCCTATAATAGAAGAAGAGATTGCGAACTTAAAGGCCGGAACCCAACCCGAACTTGTAACGCAAACGGCCCCTAAAAAGCCTAGAGTCGACAGCGCAACACTTAATAAACGGATCGTAAATGTCCAACAGCTCGAAAGCTTTGAGACCGAAGAAGTCATCAAAGAAAAGAGCAATACTACCAGCACCGTTTTTGGGAAAGACCTCTTCAAGAACGGTGTGATCACCACCTTTGAGGTCTCCAAAGACTACATTCCCTCCGATGCCTACGTGCTCGGGCCAGGTGATATTGTCACGGTCAGCATTTTCGGACGATCGCAGGCCGACCTCCAGTTTACCATCAAACCAGACGGTTTTATAGAGCCGACCAACCTGCCGAAAATCTATCTTAAAGGGATCAGCCTAGGTCAGGCAAAGCGCCTGGTAGAAAGTCGCTTCAAAAATTTCTACCAGTTCGAAAAAGGCCAGTTTGCGCTTACACTCACCACTGCACGTACACTAACCGTACAAATCACGGGTGCCGTAGGTCAACCTGGTACCTATACGCTGAGCGCTTACAATACCGCCTTCAATGCCTTAGTGGCGGCAGGCGGTCCCTCAAAACTCGGAACTGTTCGTAACATTCAAGTGATTAATGGGCGTAAGGTAAAAACGCTAGATGTGTACCAGTACCTCTTCAACCCAAAGAACCAAAAAGACTACTACCTGCAGAACAACGACATCCTCTACGTGCCCTTCACCGGCAACCTGATCGAGGTTGAAGGTTCTGTCAAGCAAGAAGGTATCTTTGAAATGAAAGACGGCGAAAACGTAGATGAGCTGCTCACCTACACCGGCGGCTACCTTTCTAACGCCCTGCGCGACGAAGTACAGCTCGTTCGTAAAGACAGCCAAGGATCCTTCGTCAAAGAATACAAAGGCAAGGAGCTTTCCAGCGTCACCTTCCAAGACGGCGATAAAGTGATCATCGCCACCCAAACTTCTGACCGTAAAGATTACGTAGAGGTCAAAGGTGCCGTGAACTATCCAGGTATTTATGGGATCCGCGACTACGGAGACCTCAAAGCGCTGCTCGTAAAAGTAGACCTGCGCGAAGAGACTCGCATGGACGTTGCCTACCTGATCCGCTCCTTCAACAACGGCGCTTCGACCGTTATGAACTTTAGCCCACAAGACATCTTGAACGGGGGAGAAAATCTTGCCTTGCAAGCCGAAGACATCATTCAAATCCTCAACCTTCGTGATTTCATCGACAGTTCCATGGTCAAAGTATCGGGAGCTATTCGCGATACCGGGTACTACTTCATCGACAGTAACCTTACGGTACCTACGCTCGTTAACCTAAGTAATGGACTACGTACGGATGCCAAAACCGACATCGCCTATGTCTTCCGTACCTCCCCTAATGGAGAAACTGAAGTAGTTCCTGTTCGTTTAGACGACGAAAACTTTGAATTCCAAGACCGCGATGAACTTCGCATTCTTTCCGAGAAAACCTTCTTTGACGGTGCTGTTCTAAGCATTTCAGGTGAAGTGAAGATGCCTATGGAGATGCCGTATGATGCCGACATCACCTTGGCAGAAGTGGTTGAGCTAGTAGGAGGGTTGACCTTCGCTGGTGATTCTGCGCAGCTCATCGTATACCGCATGCCGTTTAAAGGAGTGAACATAGGCCAGCTTCAAGAGATCTCTTTGAACCTGTATACTGATACCGGGTTTGTATTCCAGCCGTACGATGCATTAGTGGTTCGTCGTAAATATGGGTTTGAATTCCAGGAGTTCGTTACCCTAGAAGGTGAAGTGGTTTTCCCTGGCCGCTATGCGATTCGTAACGGGGAAACCGTTGCAGATCTTTTGCGTAAGGCCGGTGGTTTGACGCCCAACTCCTTCCCCGAAGCTGCGATGTTTACACGTGGGGACTTGCTCGTTTCGATCTCCTTGGAGAACATCTTAAAAGCTCGTGGTTCACGTACGTATAAAGATATCCCACTGTTACCCGGAGATAAAATCGTCATTCCGAAGCGTGATTATACTGTGGCTATCCGTATGGCGAACACAGAGGCTGAGAACTACGGTCTGTTTTCCGACCGTTATGCCGGGGAAACCATGCATGTTGCCTACGTAGCCGGTAAGAACGCCCGCTGGTACGTGAAGAACATGGCGGGTGGTTTCGGTGAGAACGCTAAACGCTCGAACACCACAGTGATCTACGCGAACGGTATTGCTCGTGACTACCGCTTCTGGACGTTCAGTTCTAAATACCCTAAGGTCAAGCCAGGATCTATGATCGTAGTTGCTGCGAAACCTCCGAAAGTTGCCAAAGAGAAAGGCGAGAAAATAGACTGGATTCAGTTCTCGCAGAACCTCGTTGCGCAAGCAACCTCTGTTTTAACCGTGTGGACACTGGCTACTCGACTCTAACAGAACTCACTTTTTATACCTTTTGCAAACCCCTATCGTTTCTGCGGTAGGGGTTTTTACTTTTCGTTTTGTCTTTTATTCAGCGTTTATAAGTGCTTGTACTCGGCTATGAACAGGTAAGCACTCATAAATGGTCATGTGAGGCATTTTGAGAATTTTTGAGGCATTCTCGGCTCTAATTTTGCTTGTAACACACGACGAAATTATTGCCCTTAATGAAACGACTCCTATTCTTAGGCTTGATGCTCTGCTCTTCACTTTTTTTAAGTGGGCAGAACATCGCACTTAAAAGTTTACCGAATGCAAGTGCATCGAGTAAACTGACCTTTACTACAGCCCGTTTAAGCGGTTTGATGAAGGCGAGCCCTGATGAGCTTGTATTAACGCTTAAAAACACCTCTAAGCAACCCATTACTCTGGATCCCTCTTCTCTTGCGCTTACTGATATTACAGGACGTGGTAAAGCCATGTGTGGCGATCTTACCGTACTCTCACCCGGAGAGAAAACGACACTTCGGTTTACCCCATGCGGAGGTAACCCGCAAAAAGGATTTTTCGATCTGAGCCTGTCCTATACTTCGAAGGCTGCTTTTAAAGAGGAAGCCTTTTTCCTTCGTGGGAAAAAGTTTCAACTACGCGGTTTAGACAAGGACGAGGTTGTGTATTTCTATACGGATTTGTAGAGTTGTAGTTTTCGGACCTTCGGCGCTTGGGTATCCATTTGAATGAACGGATAACTGGCACAGATATGACAAAACTTACCGCCTACTGCTGTTAGACGAAATGCTGTGATTCCTAGAACGGGCCAAAAATTCTCTTGAAAGCCATTCTCACCGTTCAAAAACCATTCATTCGCATAAACTAAGGTAGCTTTTCTTACTTCCTAATGATTCATTTTGGACAATTCATATCCCCTTAAACAAGTCTTAGAACTCGCCTGAGAGATGAGAACATAAGTTTATCTACTTAATCAATAGCCTGTTAACTATTAACTAACGAAAGCATGGCTAGTGAATAGGTAACTTTGAAATCCAAACTAAATCCAAGCATGAGAAAATCTATTGTTGTCCTATTTGCTTTTCTTATCAGCATTTCAGGCTCTAGCCAACACTTAACGCTTAAGTCAAATGAAAAAGAGCAAAGTAAAAAGTGGGTTTCTTTCCAAACGGAATCGTTTTCAGGAAAACTGAAGGCTTCCACAAGTACAATAACAATAAAGCTTAGCAATAACTCCTCAAAGCACTTGAAAATTCTGGGTAACATTCAGTTAAAGGATGTTTCAGGAAAGGGCACTTTGTTATGTACCGATGTCCACCACATAACTCCAAAATCTAAATCTACCATTAAGCTGAGATCTTGTAATGGACAAAGTAAACTTGGCCCTTTTGGAGTAGAAACTCACTATGATTCCGCATCAGAAATGAAAAGCCAATCCTTGTTCCTGCGAAATAAGAAATGGACTCTCACTCTTTGTGGCGAACCTATTGTGTTCTATACAGATCTTTAAGATTTTATCCTTCTCTACAGTTGTATTAAAACTGTAAACATTGACTCGGCTACAACCATAATAGCTGTACGAAGCTCAAAAGGAATCTCGTATTGCCCAGGTAAAAAACCTTATTGAATCCGGTTACTTAGATCATTTCAACGTTCAGGCTTTCAGTAATGAAATTGGAGCAGAACCAATTTCTATAATACGTTCGAGAAGTTAACCAACAACAGTTCAGATCGCTACAGAGGAACGAACGAGTTAACCTGTGATAAACGCAATAAACACAATAATAAAGAATGATACGGTGGATTTCCTTAGTTTTCTATTCAGGAAGATTAATGTGTATTAATAAGCGCTTTGACTCATTTGAGATAAACGCAGCAGCGTCGAGATATATTTACCGTTCCAACCATGACTGATCTTTTTTACGACATTCTACAGCTCTCACTACTCGTTCTTTCATTCCTGTTTTTGATCGTTCTAAGCAAGAGCTTTTTTGGACAATTCAAGAGCCTGAATCTTCTCATTCTCACGTTCACATGCTTTATCACGTTCATGTTTTTTAACGATATAGCACGGAATACCAACTATGCCGTAACCATATGCTACCCATTTTTAGTGCCGTTTCTATTCATGACAGGGCCAGCTACCTATTTACATTACAAAAGCATAAAGAGCCCAATAACAGACCAAGACTTCTTACATTACATTCCAGTTGCCTTCTTTCTGCTTGATTTATTATCCTATGCATTAGTGTATCCTCAGACCTATAATCAAAACATAATACATATGACTCATAGAAACTTTTATGCAATATCGAATAGTTTCTTCTTCAGTCCTACATTTTTACTCTACGCTCTACCCATCTATTCTATGGGGTATTTCACATTCTCCTTAGCATCAATGCTTCTTAGAAAGGAGCGCTACAACCTTGCTCTCAGGCCTCTTCTCATCATTTTAATTATATATAGCATATCCATAATTCAGATTGTAGCTACGTCCTCTGATAACGGGTCTAAAACCCCTTTTGCGGAGGAATTGAGATTACCTATAATGACTTTTAGCGCACTCGCCTTGCTCATTCATCTTGTTTTGTTCTATAAAGGAAAACTAATCAGCAAGGAACCCTTACTGGCCTTTTTAAAACCTGCGGATCAAACACCAAAAATATCTTACGAGAAGCTCGCAGGAATGAAGGCCTATGTTGCGGATGAATATATCAACGCTAACTCGATATTCTTCACTCCTGGTGTAACAAAAGAGACCTTTATACTTCAAACGGAGTTTAACACTATGGAGTGGACTTACTACTTCACAAGTAACAAAATCAAATACTCTGAATTAAAACAACAAATCCGTATTTATCGTGCTCAGGATCTTATCCTTAACGGATTCCTAGAAAAATATAGCATCGAAGCCCTAAGTGAAGAAGTTGGCTACAGAAGTAGGACAAGTTTCTACAATGCATTTGAACAAGTAACAGGCAAAAAGCTCGCCGAATACAGAAAAACTAATGAATAAAGTCATCTCCTTTATTATCTCCGTTCTTTTTCCTTTTTTACTCTTTGGACAGTCCTTTCTAGACAGTAACTCAACAGCAATAATTAAGAACACTCTCAAAGAAGGCACTTTAGCCTATAACAATGAGCGGTTTTCTGATGCTTTGGGTTTATTTCGAACAGCATTTAACTCATGTCCACCTCCTTACAACACACCTCTAAAATTAAACGTAGCTAAAAATTACATTGGAGTACTAGGCCTTGGAAAGGAATATAGCAGTTTCGAAAGAGTTTCAAAACGTGTCCTGCAAGACCTCGAGCAACTCGATTGTGATGAAGCCATCCTTAAATATAAAATAGACATACTTGTCAATATAAATGGAGCCGCCACGTATCGCGGAGATAGCTCATTGTGCGCAAATACCTATAATCAAATCGTTAAAACAGTCACCTCGTGTGGCTTAGACTCAATAGATCTTGCACAAGGCGCTTTGAACCTCGCAAACCTATACCTTGCAAAAGACCATCTCGACGAGGTGTATCCATTGCTGGAAATAGGTAGGAAATACAGAGGAAAACACTATGCCATGTATGATGCCGAGCTTTCCTTTCTCGAGGCTCGAGTTTTGTTTTATGATCACCAGTTCTTTAAAAGCAGGGATCTTCTCCTGCAGTCCGCTGAAGAATTCAAACAAAGCAATTCACTAAGGCAGGCCTTAAACCCCATTAACTGGGGCATTCGGCGTTTAACCCCTTTCTTAGACTCAAACTCGATAGCAACACTGGTAAAGAAGAACTTTGAAATAAGTGACTCCTTGGGTATTTCGGACAACAACGCAGAACTAAAACTAGTTGAAAGCTTAGTCAAAGTAAACGCACTACAAGATCAGTTATTACTCGCTGATAAACGTAAATCCACCTTATTAACCATTGTGTCCTTATTATCGGTAATGCTAGCCTTTGGCATGAGTCTTTTCCTATTAAAACGACAATCACTCACCATTAAAACTCTTGGTTCAAGTATCGTGAGATATCGAAAGTCTAGTCTCAACAGCGCTGATGTGAATGCCATCATCGAACATTGCAGAAAATTCGGCGAACAACTCGAAAATGGAGTGCACGGCAAAACGGAAAATCTTGACGCTGATATGGTAGAGCATCTTTACGCTCAATTTTTTCCACACGTTTACAAAAGCATTCTTGTTTCACAACCCAACTGGACAGTCGGAGAAAGACAGCTCTTCATTTCTTTGATGCTCGGAGTGAAGGCATCTGTCGGAGCAGAGTTCTTAAAAACTTCGCTGAATTCTTATCGCGTTCGAAAAAGCAAGCTTATCAAAAAACTCCCTGAATCCTTTAAACAAGACCCTAGGCAGCTTATTGCTAACATGCCCAATACTGAAGACACGCCCTAGTTTTATTGACCAAACGCACACTGCCACGCTCCAGCAAAACTTTTCGAAACCGCTTTTCTAACATCTTCGGAGTACTCTTCCGCCACAAAAACACGTACCCAATCGCCAGTATTGTAATAAGCAAGAGTTTTTTCTGTTCTTTTCTGAAGCCTTTCAAAGACCGACTCGTTAAATCTTTCCGGACGAACGCAAGCTACAACAACGACATACTTAAAACCTTGTTCCGAACGCGACACTTTATTCTTTGCCAGCATTATAGTTTTTAAACCTAGAGGAAGTTTTTGATCTAGGTTAGATGACTGTGGAATTACTTTTTTAGTTGCAGACCGTGCGCTATCTACTCCATTTAGTTGCGGTGATTTCTCTCTCGAAGCCACCGATGTTTTCTCCTTTTTCATCTTACTATCTCGATAGTAGAACGCTCTCAACTCATAAGTCAATATACCTATTCTTCTGTGTATATAACGCTCGTATCCAGCCAGATTATAATCAGGTTCTATAGTGCTTTTCTGAGCCATTACATCGAATAAAAGTTCATCAAAAACATTTTTATCAAAACGTTCGATGCCATCTAAAGGTATGATCCCTAGAAAGAATCTCGCAGACGCGCTAACAATGCGAGAATCGGCCGTATCTTTTTGAGCATTTTCGATAGGTATTGACACCATTAACGACTCGTTATAGGCCTTGCAGCTGCAAAACAGCACAAACACTAGAATAATATATCTCCACTTCATTGTTTCAATGGTCTATATTTAACAAAAACCAAACCATCTTGGCTAACAATAAGACCGTTAAATGTAACGCAGGAATTTTTAGTGTTTGCGCACTATTTTTATTGACGCAATGCAATGGGTATTTTACACCTACCCAGCCGACCGCAACGTTGCCGTCCGAGTGGCGCCTCTATCAAGGCGCTTTCTCGATGACTGAGCTGCTCTCGAGCGACTCTTCAAGTACAGGTTCTAGCGCATCACAAACCGTGCTGCTCGAACAACAACTGATCGACACTTCGCAATCACTCGCTTCGTTGCGCCCAGATGATTCTTCTTACAGCCATTCCCTAGTTGCTCTGAGCGCGCACCCTGCACTTCGCTTAGTGCCCGAGAGCTTTAAAACGCTTCAGCTTACGCAGACGGCAGTGTTACAAACGTTTGCGCCCAGCCTCATCCCTACGTTTAATGCTTCACAGCTCGATAGTCTCCTTTTCAAGGGGTTTCCGACGAACGGAGCTTTGAAAGCATACACCAAACAACTCCTCCACAGCATCGTACAACCTAGCATCATTCGCTCCGGTGAAGTGATGCTGCATGCAGAGAATACACTCAACATTCCTTTAAATTTTAGGGTCAACCTGTATACAGGATCCGTGAAGCACCTCACGCATTCTTTTGTACTTGCAGTAGATGGGAAGGACTCCATTTCCTATTCGTTCGATGAAACCCTTGTAGGGAGTGAGTGTTACCTTGAGATTGAAGAAGTATCCGCACCCGAGGTCACCGAAAAAGTGTTCATCGACAATACGACAGCTGCTTTGCTTTTAGAGCAACGCTTCACGGGACTTCGAGCTTCTAGCGGATATTTTTATGCGGCAGACACTGTGCTTGTTCGGGACACCGTCGCTTTGGCGTTGCCCGTAGCGCACGTGGATGGGTTAACCTCTGTGGATCTCGCCTCTCTGGAAGTTGAAACTTCGCAATCCCTCGACAGTCTCGGGGAGGTTGTTCATTTTCAAGGCAATCTCTGGCACGGCAATCAGCTGCTGAGCACGCAAAGTACGCAACTCGTTCCTGGAAGTGCGCCGTTCTATTCTACCTTGAGTACGGGACATCGTGGTTATGCAACGAGTGGCACGCCACTAGAATACAGATATGAAGTACGTATAGATTCTACTTTTCCGACGCTCTGGTCCGATGTTTCCAACCTCTTGTTGCAAATGAACGTGAAATCTGGCGCAGTAACTGCGGTGGAATACAATACACCACAGACTGTTACGCTTCAAAAAGGCTTTGTGCCTACTCCTCCTTTCTGGGCGACCACTGCGGTGGGGAATTCCGGGCAAGAATTGGCTACGCTGAATGGAGAACTTGCCGTAAATGCATGGGGGAAGGCCGTGCTTTCTCAAAGTTATACCGCGCAAAATGACCAAGGGACCTATAACCTTCAAGACACCGCGCAGCTCACTTTTGCTGCCACCCAAAAAAACGATAGTGCGACACGATCGACTTTACAATGGGGCATTTCTGCATCCGACGATCCCGATCTCGGTCCGATTGCCGCTGTGAACAATTCCTACCAATATGTCTCCTTGGATCTGACCTTTCAACCGCCTTTTGGGGTGATCTTTTCAATGCCTTTATCCTCATCCGTCAGCACTTCTTATCCCCTGTCCAGCTTTACCGGTGAGCTTGTATTACGAGGAAGCCACACGCTCGACTTTAACGGAAACGGCATGGACAGTTTAGGCTACCTCAGCGACAGTCTATCCTTGCGCACCGTTTTGCGCTGTGTTTCTTCCTCAGATCTCGACTTAAGTTACGCCCTCGAAGCCTTCGGGGATACACTTTCTTACCTCAGAATGAATGCGCTTAAAGACTCCCTCTTCGTAGCGGACTCTACGGCTACTGTCTACGATCTAGGACTGTTGCAGGTGCCGTTTACCGGGACCTTTAACGGAACCTTCGACGACACCCTTTTATTACGAACCACCGACTCGCTCTACATCGACGTTCTCGGTACCTACCACTACGCATTATGATGCGCCGTTTCCTTTTATCAGCGCTGATTTTCGCCGGCTGCTCTACCTTTTTGAATGCGCAACAACGCCTGTGGTACGGCGGTTTACAGCCCCTACAAGACTCTAGTAATCTTACCCTACACCTCGGCAATGTCTACCAGGAACTGAGCACGAACACTCCCCTTTCGGCCTGGTCCGGAACTACCAATGCTACTGCGGCAACGGTTCATGCACATTTCGAGTACAGAAACGACCTACTCCACGTTCAATACCGCGCTGATGATGCGGTTTTCAGCTACTCCATGGGACTCTACCAGCGCAATTCTTTCCACATGGACCAAGGCTTGTTCTCTATCCTGTACGGCGGTGTTATCGACTCTGTAGGGGCCAATTACGGCCAACAGCGCACCAGTAGTTTCCGTCAGTCCTTCTATGGCGAACGTAGATTCAATGAAAAACTCACCGCTGGCGTTTCCTTCAACCTCCACGCTCGAAATTCCTTCAACGCCCTGAATTACACTGGGGGTTACATCGATACCCGCAAACAAGCCATCGATATCGCTGCGGAAGGCTCCTACATTGCCTACAACACGCCAGGTATCGATACGACTTTTAGCATCGTTCAGCAAGGTATACCGCTCACCCAGCTCGAGCAACCCCACATTTCAGCGCTAGCTCAACCGCGGTGGACGCCCAGTCTCAGCTTCTTTGTAGAGCTCAAGCCCACTTCTTTCGTGCGACTCCGAGCCCAAGGGGAGAACATCGCACCGCGCTTTTACGACAACATCCGTCGAGATCAGATCGGATACGATATGAAGCAAAGCGCCCAGGAATTTTCCCCAGGCGATTTTATCGAAGGTGAAGCACTCGAAAGTAACTACGACTACTCCACCACGCGTACATCCTCGAGCGATACTGCCCTGGTGCTCTACAAGCACCCCGCAAGTTTGGGAAGCAGCCTCGAAGTGGATTTCTCCAACCGCATCTCTTTCCTCGCTGTGAATCATTTTACTTGGTATCCAGAATATGTTCGTGTTCGTCTGCAAGCCTTAGCTAAAACGGCTTTTTCTGAAGACCAATTCCTCATCACAGGTCTTCAAACTACCAATACCCACGGAAGACTACATACCAACCTTGTCTTTGCTGGAGCCACAAAGATTCACCCGCAAATGCTGCTGGTATTTTCCACAGAAACTCTTTTAAATGCCGCCTATGTGCAGCGCGGGTTCGGTCCCGCACCTTTATCTAGATACCAATTTCAATGTTCGCTACAAATAAGTATACCGTAATGAAAAAGTTCCTCCTACTATGCGCCCTAATCGCGCCCATGTCGCTCGCCTTCGGACAGTCCGCTGGAACCATCGTCAAAAAGAAGAAAATTTTGAACGCAACCACGGGAGCCACCATCGCCACCTACAAACTCAACGAAGGACGCGATACCCTCAAAGTTTCACTGAACACCGAGTTTAACATCAAAGGCACCCTGCCTGAGATGTCCATGAAGCTTCGCGTAGATCCAGAAACGCTCAAATATGTTGCGGAAACCCAACCTAATGGAAGCATGGTCTACCGCGAGCTCTCCATCGTAGTTCCCGAGTCCAAAGGCGAGAAAAAGCCAAAAGAGAAGGCCATCAAGCCACTTAAAAGTCCCAAAGTCTTCAGCGCCAGCTACGCCATGGGTAGACACACCGACCAATTCTCTGGGGTATTCCGCTATGCTGGAAGCTTCGGGATTGAGGGTTCTATCGCCACCTCGCTTCACCGCGGAGATGTTCTCGACAACTACCTCTACCTCGGACTTAGTCAAGATTTCGATGGACTCTATTACACAAAATGGCAGGGGCATTTTTCCTTGGGGCCTATCGTTGTTGCCGAAGCAGGAAAGAGCGAGTTTACCCCGGGGCTTGTCGTCGTAGGTGCGCTCCACCGTCAGATCGATCGCAACTTTTACTTCGGACCGAAAATCATGCTCGGCTCCTTCAATGAATTTTCATTTACTATCAGCACCAGGTTCTAAACCATGAAAAAACTACTTCTCTCTTCCCTCGCTTTTCTAGGACTCTGTTCAGGCGCCTACGCGCAAAACATTCTCATCGAGAAAACGCTTTACAAAAGCCTTAGAAAAATCGAAGTGGCCAGCTATAATGCTACCGAAGATCTGCTCTATTTCAACGCGGAAAATGGCGATGGGATTCTCCTCTATGACCTGAACACGTTCAAGGTCGCGCTCGATACTTCAAACGGACTGCAGCAACCTCTGAGTTACCATAGAGTGAGTGATCTGTTTAGGTTGGTGCAGGTGGCGCAGAATGAATTGGTGCTAAGGAATGAACTCTTTAATGACACCACCTTCCTACTGTCGCCAGCCGATTCTGTGAACCTGCCAAAACTGCGCTACAACCCCACAACAGATTATTTTTATGGTGTTTTAGACAACAATCGCATCCTACGCGTTGCCATCTCTGTGGAAGGAATAGGATCTATCGACACGGTCGAAGTTGCGCCGACACCCCTGCAAATACTCGATCTGAATTTCTTTAACGACCGCACCTACTATACTGCTACTGACGGTCGAGAAACCGCATTATTTCTGTTAGATTCAAATACTTTTATCAAGCTCCGTTACCCCCTAAACTACGGTGAATCTACCTATGGCATTCAAATCATCAATGAGGATAGCCTCCTTGTGACCCGCATGTTGCGTCAAGGAGAACACGAACTCGCACTGCTTTATGCAACGCAAATCGCTGTTCACCCTGACACCATAAAACTGCACAAGCAGCAAGAACTGAGCAAGTCTACCTACGACTCCGTCTATCGTAAAGACAGCGTATTCGTTCAAGAGAGTCAAACGACCAGCCCCCGAAATACCGGAAAAGGTCGCTGGGCATTGCTCGTAACGCGTACCACGGATGCCTTAAAGGCGATGACAACGCTCAACAACCTGCTCAAGATCGAGCCACGTGCCTACTCTATCAAAAAGGACAGTGTGTACTTTATCCTCGGCCCTCGCCATGAAGATGAGCTGGCCGTGAAAACTGATAGCGCCTATTTCGCTGAAAACGGCTTCAGCTCGGTGACTTATGACCTGAAAAGCGACTCTGCAGCAGTGCCTAGCGATGTCGTTGTACGTCTAGAATGCCTCGATGCCGCTTCTGGTGTTCGACCTTCTTTCCGTGCAGACTTCTACGAGTACGAATCCAACACCTTACTCAAAGCCACGGACGTTCAGCCGGGAGAGGTCGCTTACTTCTCCTATTTTCCCAAGTTTACGCTCGGGTTAACCGTGACCTCTGAGGGGTATTTGCCATTTTCAAAGCGCTTCGAACCGTCGCTAGAGCTGATCAACGATCGCCGTACTGAGGTGCTGGTGCTTTTAGAAAAAATTGACAGTAAGGAGGCTCCAGAATTTGCTTTGCAGAATGTCTATTTTGCCTTCAACAAGCACGTTCTGACGCCGGCAGCCAAAAGAGAATTGGATCTGATTATTCCGTCCTTTAAAGGGGCTGAAGGGCTGCTCATCGAAGGCCACACCGATAACGTCGGTAGTGACACTTACAACCTCGCGCTTAGTGATAAACGTGCCGCCTCTGTCGCTGCATACCTCCAATCGCAGGGGGTAGAGCTGCAGTTTGAAGTCGTCGGTAAAGGCGAGGATGAACCTGTTGCAAATAATGCTTATGAGCAAGGTCGTTCTAAGAATCGTCGCGTCGAGATCACGCTACTCTAAATAAACCTTCCTAAACATGAAAGGGCCGGCCCATAATCAAATGGAACCGGCGCTTTCTCGTTTAATCCTAAAAAGCTCGTATCGCTAGTTTCTTAAAATGCAATCATGCGGTATACGATGGTGGATTCAGCGTCCGCACTACTGCGGCACACCACCCCGTTTTTCTCATCTACTTTGATAAAATTAAAGTCGTCCACACGTGAATTGACAGGAGCTGGCAAACGTATAGGACGTTCGTAGTCTTCCTCCCAAGCAAACACATCAAAGCCGTGTGCTCCCGTAAGTGTACTGAAATACAGCACCCCTTTCTCGTCTAGGAAGGGATAGACGTCGTTATTTGCGGTGTTTATTGCATTTAAAGACTCTACTTCGCCCCACTGGTTGTTTCCAGTGCGCTTCACGCGGTAGATGTCAAGACCACCTGAACCTCCTGGCATGTCACTGCTGAAATACAAGTATTTAGACTTTGAGTCGTAGTGCGGATGTGTAAACGTATATCCCAATTCTACAAATGGGGGGGTGGCACATTGACTAAAACCATATCCAATATCGATATGTACTAGAGAAACCCTAGAAACCGCAATAAAATCATTCTGTGAGATATCGTTTAACGCTGCCACCATAAATGTGCCGCTGTCGTCTACCGTAAGCCCAGCTACATGGTATTTCATATCCCCTATTTCACAGAGGTTTTTTGTATTCATTCGTTTCGATTTATTCGAAGCCAAGTCATATACGAACGGACGAAATTTGCCTTTCGAGGAAGCGATAGGAATTTTCGGCTTATCGCTCACAAACATCAAACTCTCATCGCTTAAAATGGCTACACTCAAACTATTGTAGGCACGCGAACTGATCGCTTTTACATTAAACGACTGCTTGAAGAAATCTGAGTATTGCTCCTTATTTTCCGCTTCCCGCTCTTGAGCAAGAGCCAGGGTAACTACACACATCAAAAAGGCGCTAGCCCACCATTTCTTGCTCATCATAAAAAGAATACTGGAGTTTCTATTATTCGATTACCAAACACCTTAGCCCTTCTGAAATGGTACCTCAAACAGGCCGTGTGGCTTTGCTGTGATATATATCTGATGTCCGTGAGTGGATAGGCGTATTGATATAAGAATGTAAATCCATTCGTACTATTGATTCGATAAACAAGACCTACCCTATTCGGGCTTAATAACAAACCAGAGCTCACATACTGCTTATACCTCGCCATTAGGTGCGTATTGATATCTACAGGCGAGTTTTCCGATATATTGATTAACCCAGAATACATTATGTCGAATCCATATCTTGTTGGAAACTCAGAGCCTCCGAAAATATGGAAAACTCTAGCTCCATAATTTTCATTTACAAAGAACGACGTACGCACCGCATTTCTATATGTTAATCCAAAGTAACTTCTTGAACCGTAATAAGCACCTGATACATCTACGTTCTGGTACCATTTCTGGATGACTCCGTTTACAATCACCACATCGTTAGGATCGATATATTGTTCTGACACCAAATCAATTCCTAATCTATTTAACGAGTAGCGTATACCCGCCGAAAAATATTCCGTTGGACTTATTCTCAAGTGGTAAGCAGTGGATAAACCGAAAGACACGTTGTTTATCGGACCCACGGTGTTTTGCATTATGGCAAAATTATACCCGAATCTTCCTTTAGTCATCGAATCCCAATTCAAAGATGTAGTTACAGGTGCACCCTGAATTCCAACCAGTTGCTGATCGTGACTAAAACTCATCGATCCGCTCTGTCTACCCGCATAAGAAGGACTAATGTTGATAGGATTGAAGAGGTAATTCTCCAAAGCCGGGTGACTCTGCGCATGGGTATCCACTGCGTAAAGCAGAATCATCATCATGTATATTCTAATTCTCCTCATTATTTCGCAATGTATATGTAACCAGATTGTTGCCATTTATTAGGTCGAATCTGCAAGATGTAGAAGTATGTTCCAGATGGAAGACTACCGCTATTCGTGTACCATACCACTGTTCCGCCGCTGCTACCATCAAAGGAATTACCCATATTATTCTCAGCTTCGTACACCTTGTTTCCGTAGACGTTAAAGACCGTGAATTTGTAATTGGAGAAGAACTCTAATGCCGGTATTTCAAGCTCATCATTTGCTCCATCACCATTCGGTGTTACAACAGAAGGAATATAGAAATCACAAAGATCTGGATCCAGGTAATTCGGAATTCCATCGCCATCACAATCGTCTCCTACTATACCATCACGGTTGTAATCATACTCAAGACTATCTGGGATCGCATCGTTGTCACTATCTAGATCGTATCCGTTTGGCAATCCATCGAAATCGGCATCGAAGAACTGCTCAACGCTATCCGGGATAGCATCACAGTCTCGATCTAAAGACTGTACCACTGTTGAGTCAAAGGCGTAACAATTATTTGCATCAAATACATCCACGATGTACAAGCCACCGGAAGCAGAGCTGTCTGTCAGACCTATAGTACCGTTAGACCACTGTACATCGTATGGCAACGTACCTCCAGTAACCACAGACGATACAATACCAGTAGTGTCATCATAACAGAACACATTAGAGTCTGTAACTGCAGTGATAGTCAAAATGTCCGGCTGTGGCACGAAGAAAGATCTACCATTCTTATAGACTGGTGAACATGCATTAGAATCAACTACTGTCAAGTATAACGAATCCGAAGGCATCGATATAAAACTTGTGTCGTACAACGTATTGGATAAGCTATCTAAGCTGTATTGAACTAGGCCATTTCCTCCACTGACTAGGAATTCAACGGATCCAGTACTATCTCCAAAACACAACACCGGCGAAACAATCACCGAGTCGATCACAAACTTCGGAATACTATCTACTATGAATGTTCTTGGAACGTTATACTCAACTGGACAGTCTCCCACATCCTTCACCGTAACTACTGCCGTATCACCAGGCTGAAGATCATACCAGCTGCTTTGTGTCCCGTATAATGTGGTAGCAGATGAATCAATCTTGTAAGTAAGTAAATTCCCTCCCGAAGCGTAAATTTCGAGTATAGCATTAGTGCTATCATAACACGTAACAGGCCGTGTATATATGCTATCTACTTTTACACTATCCGGCTGGTTCAGAACCACTGTGTCACTAATCATACATCCCTTGTAATCTACCGCAGTAATAATATAGCGTCCTGCCCAAAGTGAATCTTCAACAGGTTTATGATCCGTAAGATGATACCCATATTCTCCATATTTCGCGGAGGTCGAGTCAAATTCAAAGAAGTATTCCCATCCGAAGTATAATTCCGTACTATCGTTGTTACCACCTGTCACTACGGCCTCGATCTCTCCTTCAAAAAGTCCGAAGCAATCTAAATCTGTCGTATTTAGAGCCATATAGATAGGAGATGGTTCTGTCACAACGATACTATCTAAAGAATACTTATTCACCCAAGGACAACCGTTTGTATCTTGAACAGTAGGCCAGTATTCGTCTGGCGCGACATTCTCAAAAATTGGACTTGATTGGAAGTTTACAGAATCAATACTATACTGTAAAGGGTAGTCGGAAGAACCCCATAATTGTATAGTAGCATCTGTACTATCATAACATTGGACTTTACTAAGTACATGCACACTATCCAAACTAACCTCTATAGGTTGCTCAATAAGAATCAAATTCGCCTTTCCATAGTTAAAACCACATCTATCTGTGTTATCTGTCTTTCCATAAGGCAGAACACTCGTCTTAAAGGAGTACCAACCCGGCTCAAGATTTGTGAAACTAGATTGTGTAGACCAGACTCCTTGATCACCATCATCGGTTTTGTAGACATTGTATTCGAGCTGCGGAGCAGTATAGCTTGCATCCGAGTGGTTTGTTATATAACCGCCTTTAGCAAATAATTCTATTTCCGCATCGTCTTCGCCAAAACAAGTGATCGGCTTCGCATAAACACTGTCAATAATAATATTAGACGGGCTGCGAACGACTGCGTCTCGATCATTATTGTAGTATACAACACATTCATTCTCATCATGAATGGTAATGTAATAGGACCCGCTATCAATGAACTCAAATTCATTGGTCGAAGCAAAATCTGTATTTGATGAGTCGATATTAAATGTAAGCTCATTTGTTGCCTGATAGTAAATCAACAAATGACCATCCTCAGCATCCCAGCAACTCACATCTTGAAGAACGTCTACGCCATTAAACTCCGTTTTATAGGTAAGAGGAAGCGTAACATCTCGTTTAATCCCCTCGAACACCACTTCAGATATGTGATTTGTGAATGGAGTAATAGGATCTGGAGCCTGTCCCATTGCCCGAATAGAAATACTGTCGTTCGCTTGGTCCGTCTTCATTAATGCAGAGTAGTAACTCGCAATTTCAAGCGTGTATTCACCCGTATCTATTGGACTATTAAAAAGATTGACTTCTATTTTACCTACTCCACCATTGATTGAACTTGGTAGGTTAACGAAGTCTCCTAAACCATCTCCGTCACTATCCACTGACCTGCCAACATCGACACTACTTCTTTTTTCAACAAAGCGACTCAACTGGACCCCACTTGAATTCAATATTCGAATTCCCGTGTAACGACGAATATCAATGTTTGCAGTTGACCCATAATTCTGCTTAGAATACTTAATATCGGACTGATCAAGGTCATTAAATGGAACATAGAACGTGAGCCAAGAAGTTGAATCCGTAATCTTAAAATCCGTTTTTAATGTTGTCCAATTTGTATCCGACTTTGTAAACGCAGTAGCGGTTTGATTCAAGGTACTTCCTGCTTTTGCCGTACCAAGAGCTCCAATTCCGTTTCCTCCAAAAGAGAGACCATAATAAAGACTATCCGCACTTTGATTTGGTCTCTGATACAGAGGACAACCGCCCTCCGGTGCATCCGAAACATCTAGTTTATATTCTTTCAAAGTTCTACCGGTTCCTTGACCAAAGCCATTATTTAGGTAAGGCGATAGGCCGGTGAATTCGTTTGATATTTGATACGAATCACCTCCGTCAATACTGTAATATAACGTATCTCTACCCGTAGCGTTAATTTGTATTTTTCCATCGGCAATTTCAAAACAAGAAGTTCTAGTGGTTAAAACTTCATCTATCAAAATTTTATTCGGGTTATCGAGTACTACAAAACGATCGTCTAGATATTTTGCTGTTTGACATCCATTGATATCAGATACATTAATCTTGTACTCACCGGCATCAACAGATTTAGTATAACCTGACTCATACAATGGGCTAAAGATGGTATCATCTTTAACATAACTCCACCTCAAGTCTACCGGACCCTCAGCAACAACTTTTATTGATCCATCGGCGAAATCAAAACATGATGGGTCGGCGACAGTAATAGAGTCTACAATCATCTCATAAACCTTACCCGTTATTCTGGATAACGAAGATCTACATCCTGTTTCAGTATTCACATTTTGAGCAAGGAAGCTATATGTTCCTGTGTCTGCCGTAGAAATCGTCGGAGCTGCATCTAATCCATAATAATCAAGCGTAAAATACGCCACCTCAATGACGTCCCAGTTGACGCCTGAATATCCTCTGATTGCATAAATAGTTTGTTCACCCGTGTTTTTACATATAAACTGATTTTCACTAACAGGAGCGGATGGGTTTGGCTCAATAGTAATGACTGCTGTATCTATAGCACTGGCACATCCTGTTAAAGGGTTGTACTGACTAGTGAAGTAATAGAATGTTCCTATGCTGTCTGTTGGCGGCACACCCAAATTGGTCAAAGTATCAGTAGATCCGTCAGTATAGTATCTAATCAAGAAATTACCTGGGGTCAATTTTGAAGCTGATATCGGTATTGCTGGCGCATCTTGACAATATGTATAATCCTCAAGGCCCGGTAACGATGGTAAATCTTGAACAGTAACCAACTCATATAAGGTGTCTATACACCCTAATACAGTAACGACCTCAGCCATGAAGAGCCTCGATTGTAGAGGGCTTACAGTGGTAACTGATCCAGTATCAATAGGCACAGTATCTTGTCGAGTCAAAGAGTTAAAAATCTCAAACCAATAAATACCCGACATATCCTGAAGAGAGCCGGATACTCTCAATGAGATACTATCGTATCTACAAATAGTTGACTCAAATCCGTTTGTGACAATTTCTAAAGGAGGTAGCTCATAGAGGTCGACCTTCAAGTCAGTCGGAGTAGACACGCAACCGGTACGAATGTCTTGTTGTTGTATAATGTATACTTTGCTCGAGTCTAATGTTGACCCAGAAATCAGAGGCAACCCAGAAATACCTGTAACACTGTCAGATTCAAACCACAAGATTTGATAATCCTCAGCATCTTCTCCAAAGTCTGGGGTTACGATTGCCCTCGGATTAAATAATCCTCTATCTGAAGCACAAACGAGAGTGTCGTAAGGAATGGGAGATTGAGGTAAACTATTTACATTAAAGTTTATCTCCTTAATCGCACTTCTACACCCGTTAACCACATGACGCTGAGCAACATAAAACTTCTGATTAGCCGTTGAATTTGAATTTGGTATTGGCGGGCTAGAACGTAAACTAGTCTCATTAAAACTGTCATACCATTCAATAACAAAGTCATTACTCAAAGGCCCAGGAGTTGCTGACAATTCACCGACCTCACTGCCTTGACAAAACTGTGGTTCCGTAAAGACAGGCGACCAGTTAGTATTATCTACGATCGTAATATTAGACACAGGTGTCACCCTGGTTACGCTATAATCTTTTACAACTCTTCTATACTTCACATTAGAAGAGGGAGTGTTGTAATCTAAGAAGGTCAATACTGGTTCAGCAAATAAAAGCTCAATACCATTAGCGTCGAAAACTATATTGCCAAAGGCGTCTCTTAAATACACAGGAGACCAATTCGTTCCACCGTCTGCAGACTTCTCCCATGAATACAAATATGAACCAGAACCTCCTGTTGGCGTAGTAACACCCTGAAGATCTTCCGGCTTAGCTCCAAGGCAAACGATTTGATCTGGAGAAATAGTTCCCGGTTCTAGATCAACAACCTCTACTTCTATAGATTCAGACCTAAAACATTTTGGAACACCAAGATCATTCAAAACAAAAACACGAGATTCAATTTCATGTATACCTTCGTCTAGGATAAGGTTGTTTATTTCATCTGTATTAGAATACCCGCTTTCACTTCCATCTATATACCACTTGTATTCATAGTTCGCGCCAGACACATTTGTAGCTAGTTCGACCTCTACATCAACTCTTTCACCTGTTGGGATCAAATACTTCGAGTTTTTCTCGCTAACACTTGTAAATGGAATAGAAAGTACTGGTATGACTATTTCCGAAGTTATCGCCCTCTTCTCGCTATCTATGGCTACACGCTTAATCGAGAGACTACCTGGACCCGGCTCAAAGTATGAATCAGGCAACAACCCATCTGTAAATATTAATTTAGAATCATTTACATTTAATGTAGTCGACTCGTTCGAAGGGGAAGTGACAACCCACTCAAAGGTGTAGGACCCTGATCCCCCTGTAGGTAGCTGATCATTGTAAATCGGTAATGGAGTTTCTCCTGCACAGATCTCTTGAGCGCCAGTTATACTTCCTGGTTCAAACGCGTTGGCAAACACCTTAACAGACTTCGTTTTACTACACGATTCTGCATCAGATACCTTAACCACAAAGTCACCTCCAGGTTGTGGAAGCTGATAAACTCTAGGGTTTTGACTCCCTAAAGAAATACTTGTTCCGGCGCCAATCTCCTCATAGTTAAAGCTGTAAGTATAACCTTCTGAAGCTGGTGGAACCACCCCGTCAACCATCGCAGTTATAGTAACCTGGCCGTTATCTGGCACATATAACTGTGACGCAGAAACCGTAACACCCTCTAGCTCGACCAAGTCAATCTGAATTTTCTCAGGTTCACTCTCACAACCGTCGTTATCTATTGCGGTAACCCAATAGGCAATATCAGACTCTATTTCTAAATCTTCTTGCTCTGTTTGAGTCAACGGAATCTGAGCGTCGGCATCTTTATAAAAACTAAGGCTAGAATAAGTACCTGGAGCTACTTGATCTTCAAGAACGAACTCTTGACCTAAACACGTTTCTGCGTTTGAAGTAGTTGGCGACGACGGAATATCATTAATTCTAAGTTCAGATGAATTTCTTGCACTACGACATTGTGCTCCTTCCGTTGTTTCAAACTCGAAATAATACGTTTCTATGTTAGCTGATGAAAGCGAGATAGTAATAATATTATCTTCCTCTTCAGCACCGTCTTCGTCGAAAATGTAGAGGTTGTAATCGTCTCTCCAGTCCGGAGTTAGTACAAAGTTCTCAAGGTCATAAACCGCACCAGAACTTGCACATACATTATCATATGAAAGTACAGAAGGTGGTGCAGGAATATCAATACTATGTATGGTTAAATCTGAGGTGTCAGAAACACAGCCCGACTCTGCACTCTCATAAATAACTTTGATTGTTTCCTGTGCAAGAGCGTCGCGATAGAAATCGTCAACGGTAAGCAGCAAATCATCATCGTCTGGATTTTCATTTATCGCAACAGGGACTCCTCCGATCAACTCTTTGTAATAACGAACCTGAATAGAGCCGTCAGGGAACGAGGCAAAATCAGTAAACGTATTTAGTTCGTACTCATCCTGATCTGGTCTACACATGTAAGGCTCAGAAGTTACAGGTGCCGCTGGCACTCCTAATTCATTGATAACAAGAGGGAAGCCAGTCCTTGGAGATTCACAAGTTTTGCCTGGTGCATCTGGGTCTTGGAAACTTTCTTCAACCTCGATCAATACTTGAACGGAATATAGGCCCTCGTCTTTAGCGTGTATTGACTCTGTATACCCTGTAGTATCAAGAATAACCCATGAAGCGTTTGAAGAGTTGTATGGCTTGTATTGCCATTCGTAACGGTAAGACTGTCTGTCTTCGTCTGTCGACTCTAACTCTAGTTGCAAACTGTCTCCCGGACAGAAGCCTTGAAGGTCGCCAACGAAAGTGATGTTTGGTGGTATGGCATTCGTAAGATCCAATAAGAATCTGGAAGTGTCACTAAAACACTGTGTCGTATTATTCTCTGCTATTACTCCATACCAGCCGTCAGTATTAGTAAATTGATTCTGGTTTGTAACACCTGCTGGAGTCTTGTCGGCGAGTTTAAACCATCTGTTTGTAATTCCTGCGATTTGATTAGCGCTTATAACAACTTGCTCGTTCAAACAAGGCCTAAAAATATGGTCGGGGTATAAAACTCCTTCATCCGTTGATAAAACAGGTTTTTCTGGTCTTGAGAACTTCTCAAACTTTGCAACATCAGAAGAACTAACACTACAGCCTTTATCACTATATATTCTAATAACCTTGATATGTGTCTCATCGTAAGGTGATAACGATGAATACTGGAGTATCGCACCATCTGGCCTTATAGAGAGGGCTGGATCAGACAATAATGGGAAAGTATAGTCATTCAACTCGTCATACCACTGATAGGTAACGTTTTCTTCGGGTTCATCAGGAGCATTAGCAACCTTTAGCTCAATATACTCGCCTGGACAGTAAGACTTGAGTTTATTAGCATACGTATCCGAAATAGTTGGCTCCTGCAAATAATGAGCTTCTACTATGAACCCATCAGATTCAGAGGAATGAGAATATGATTTATCACAGACCTTATCTGGACGATATGCCGCAACACGGTAGCCAAACATGCCCGTAGATAAGTCATCAAAGGTCAACTCTTCCGCAGTCATACCAGGAGCATAAACAATCTGCTCTCCATCTACTGCTTGCCATGTACTTCCGAAGTATTTTCGCTCCAACTCATAGGTGACTCCTATTTGGAGTTCAGTCTCTTGAATACTGATAGCAATAGTATTATCAGGACATATTTTATCTCCGCTTTGAAGGATTGAGGTTGGATACGGCTCTTCATAAACGGTTAAAACTGGCGTAGAATAACCCGTATTTGTGAACTCGACGGTATCAGAAGACACACTCTTACAGCCATTATTCTGGGCAAATACATAGTAGCTCCCTATGTCGTCTACCAGATATTTCGATCTATTGGAATTGAATACACTGGTAACAACTTCATCTTCTACGCGCTCCCACGCATATTGAGCTGTTGGTATAGTATAGTCGACGATATTTAGTTCTGCGTCATCATCCCCACACAAAGGGTACTGCTGACTGTCGTCTTTATCTAAAATAGGTTGAGGTGGAGATGGCTTGGTAAGAACAGTAACATGATCTGTTGGGTCAGCGTCTATCCAACATACCGTACTGATACTTGTTGTACCAAATACCTTTACACTGTATACTCCCGCAATATCTGGCTGGAAGTATTGACCTGTTTCATCCTTAGCATCTAATTCTTCCCCAGTGTTAACATTGTACCACTGAGCCACCCTACCTCCTAAATTTGAAACTTCCAAAAGATATTCAGGAGCTCCGTCGCCGACACATATTGGGGTCGTATTGTCCCACGCGCCTACTCTTTGAATTTCCGGCACAACAATGCTACTAGGCGCTCCTGGAGTCGCTGTTTTTACGGCATACTGTTCACTCGAAATTTTACTTGGATACCCGGATTTACTAGCATATACGCGATAAAAATATTCTGTATTCGCAGTTGTCGGAGCCGTAATCGTGAGCTTATTATTAGTTGTGGCACCACCTATAAAATCATCAACCGAATGATTATTCACATCATCCCAACTGGAAAGAGAACCTGAGGAGAAGTTTCTTTGGACTAAATAGTAATGTACTCCGTTTTCAACATTTGTAACCTCTATTTCCGTTTCTGATCCAGGACATAATGTATGGACGTTAGTCCCGAGATCCCTTACTCCATAATCATTATAATCATACTCTGTTATAGGGGCAGGGAAGTTTGCCCTTTCTATCGTTAAAGGATCTGAAAACTCAGAAGGACACCCCAAATATTGACCGGCAGGATTAGTAATTTCTGCCACGTAATATTCTCCGGCAGTATATGCATTCCCACTACTCCAATAAAACGTTCTTGAAGTATGGGAGTAGGGACCGCCTACTTTGTTCGATGATTCCGTTCCTCCCTTATACCATTGCCAGTTCGCTGATTTTGGTAAAGTAACAGTAGCAGCAGGGCTATTATTTGTGTATACAGTTAAAGAATTTGTGCTTAAAACTGGAGCTGTAGGCCTTGCCTTCACCGTTATTTGCGGTGATTCATAAACCTTGGGACATCCGTAGGTTTTGTGTTGAACAACGGCATAATATTTAGTGCCATCTGCACCAGGGCCATCTAATCTCATTTCATAATCAGTAACATCATCATTAAGAGGTATGTTACCTGTTCCTAGCGTTGAAAGATCCGGTACGGCGTCATACCAATACACATTGTAATCTCCACCGACACCATGCCTCAAGTTCAATTCGAAGGGTAAATCCTCACATCCAATATAGTTTGATGAGCTTTGAATATACTGGATGTTATGATTTGGAACTTCCAGTTCATTCAGTCGAACTTCATTGCTGGCAGGTGATTTACAAACCAATTCAGGCCCATTATCTCCCAACGTAAACTTTTTCGCGACAACCGCAAAACGGCCCGCTCGTGGTACAGTAAAGGTTAATTGTCCTCCATTACCTGGTTGAGATGGTATCGTTGTAACATCATCATATTCATATGTGGTTGGGTTAAACTCAACCACTTGGTATTCGAGTGTAGCGTCTGTCCCCAAAACCCATAAATCTAGTTCGTCATCTTCGTCACATAAATACCAATTACCTGCATCCCCTCCAGCACCAATAGCCAAAGTAATCTGAGGAGCCGCAAGTGCTAAACTCTTGATTACGATATCTTGACTTGGTACAGAACCACATCCTTGGGCATTTTTCTCTCGGATGAAAAATCTGTTTTCTGCATCTGCTACTCCAGATAAATCCCCTTCGTTAATGGTGATTGATGTTTCCCCAGATCTGTATTTAGAGACATTAGAACCAACCGATTTATACCAGTCGTAGGTACTCCCATCTTGAGGAGCTTCGACCGTTAACTCAACCGATTCGTTAGAACATAAAGTATTCATTTGGTTGCCAGAAACAACCGGTTCGTTTGCAGGATTTGGGTATACGACGGTACTAAACGGAGCCTCACTTACACAAGTTCCGTCCGTCTTTCCAATGGCCTTGTATTTTAAGTTTAAAGTATACTGCGATCTTGAATCCCAAAAGTTTGGCGAATTTTCCGTTCTCCAGAATTGGTCCTGTTTATCGATACGGTCGATGTAAGTATTGTCCCACGGATTAGCCTGATACATTGATTCAGTTCCATCTTCATTTACTATCCACCAAGATTGGCTCACTCTAGACGACCAAGTGGAAGGCGCTAATGCTCGCCAACCGTCATGTCTTATGTTCTCATTTTCCGAATCGTTTACCGTTTCACAAGCATGGGTGTTGCTTGAATTATATAAAACTACTACCGGTTGCTCAGGAGCTATAGACTTAAGTCGCAGTCTATTGCTGAATTCTGAAGAACAGCCGTTTACAACATCCGCGCGCACCTTAAATCCTTTGTAGGCTGCAGTCAATTGACTAGGGGAAATAGTGAACAACTCAAACTCAGATTCTGTTGCCCAATCATGTGTGATGGTAACATTTTCAATGGGCTGAGAATAATTGTCAGCATCTGTATAAAGGTAATAAGTAACTGACTCCCCGCTCGATGACAAAGACGTATTGGCAGTAACAAATATCTTTACATCCTCAAGCTGATCTGCTAACCCACACGCCGTGTAATCAGTGCCTGCAATTCTAGTATCGTCGATTGATTTAAAGTATATATCTGGATCAACAACTGCTCTTTCTGAAATCACCAAAGTGTTGGGCGCTGAACTACAGCCTTTATCACTCGTCGCGACAACATTATAAGTAGAATTAGCAGTTATGCTTTTAGTAGAATTTGTAAATGGTGATCCATCCTTTTGCCAAGTGTAAGTGAATTCTCCTGGAGTATCTTCGTTAACTTCGACCTCTACACTGGAACCTAAACATAATGATGTTGGTAATGGATCTCCATCCGCGGTAACTACCACTGGCACATTTGGATTACCATAAACTTTTAAAGTACTCGTAAGAGTACTAGATGTTACACAGCCTCCATCATAAACGTAAGCGTCGAGGGTAAATTCAAATTCCTCATATTCATCAGGGCTACTTACTAGCGTATTGTAACCACTTAGAATATTCGAACGATTAGGACTTCTCGTTGAACTATTATTCCATTCATAGTAGGTACTCGGATTATTATATAAGGTGGGAAACCTGTATAATGCATCACCACCTGTGCTCACCTTCTGAACGCTCCATGTATACTTATACTGATGATTTGAAGAATTCTGATAGGTGCTTGATTCAATACTCAAATTAACTCCACTTTCGCTATTACACGCTTCATTAGTAGTAATGTTGATTAGTGGATTAACCACATCACCAATAGACAATGAAACAGGTGATGAACTTTCTCCTTGACAACCATCCGGCGATTCCAGTTTTATATAGTAACTGCCTTCTAATGCATTTTCAATTTTATACTCGTCGTAATATGCCGCAATAGGCGTGTTGTTTTTGTACCAAACAGGTTTGTATCCTTCCGCCTTCGCTGCTTGAAGGGTAGCACTTGGACTAATATTATATTCCAAATCATATGTTTCATTAGAACACCCATTTTTATTTCCAGTGGCCACGCCATTTACCGTAATAGGGTTGGCCAATAAAGCGTCATCATACTTAGTAGCAGCGTCGTTTATCGTTAAGTAATTGGAGCTTAAAGCGCTCTTACAACCATTTGCTGTAACAGCTAAAACAGCATAATGACCGCCGGAATTTACCTTCCACGACTTTGCTGTTGTTACCTTTTGAGGAAAATCCTCGGGGTCAAATAATGAAGGATCTGTTGTTCTATACCAATGGTATTCTGCAGCGTCAGTACCGCTAATTTCTAACTCTATTTCGTTCACACATACCTCTATGTCTTGACCTGAGTAATCTGCAAAATTTAATACGGGTTGATCTGGTTTAGGGCGAACTGTGACGTTAATAGACGCTTTACAACCTTTGTTATCAGATACTGAAATGGTACCTGTCCCGGATCCTACAGGTTTGAAAAACACTTGATTCGTTGATGTTGACGGAGCAGATCCATCTCTGAAGGCAAAATTTGCCGCTGAATATCCCCAGTCTCCAGCAGGAACCTGTCTTGTTGAAGGGTTAAGGGAAACCAAGAAGCTTTCATCTGGATCCAAACATATATCAGTGGCACTCGTAGCTAAAGACAACGCTTCGTTTACGCGAATCCAAACGGTATCTCTCCCCCCGTATGCATCTTGATAAACGACTCTTGCCCCATTCATTGTAGACGGCGTAGCTTTCAAAGCGGTTATCTCACCAGCAGAACTAACCGTCACGTAGGCAGGATTCAAAGCCTCCCACGGTAAGCTAGGGTGAGGAGGGTTTCTCAATACATCATCAACACTTAGTTGAGAAGAAAGATTCAAACAAGTTTCCATGAATCCTTTAGCTGCAGCATCGGCAACATCGTCTTGATAAGCTAATCCGGTGATTTCTGGTAGCTCAATACTATACACTTCTTTATTGACAACACAATTACCGTCTTTAGTCAATTTCAATTCAAATGGAGTCCCATCAGTACCAGTAGGGTAACGAAGTAGCACAGCACCAGTAGCTGGATCCACCCCGTTAGATAAAGGATTATTCGGATCTGTAGATGACGCTGCGGGTGACCAAGGTGTTCCTGCGACAATAGGATTTGAAGTGTAAATTATAGTCGTGTCAACTGGCATATATGTTGGACCAACAATAACAGGAGTAGCTTGGACCTGAACTTCTACTGCCTCAGATGCGCTTAAACAACCTTTATCATCTTTAGCAATAACATTATAAGTGGTCGTTTGAGATGGACTTACTATTCTTATAGATGGCACACCATTATCCCAAATATACTCACTGATGTTCTCTGTATTAGTGGAACTAGGTGTCGGTACTAACGTTACGCTATTTCCTTCACAAATCACATAAGGATCCGTCCATGGATCTAATGAAGGATTAGCCAAAACATTAATTATTTTATCCGTCCGACAACCATTCTGATCCGTATATCTAACTGTTGACGCACCTCCACCAGTCGCTGTTAACTGTCCTGAAGCTGTTATAGTAGCGCTACCGCTTGTTACATTCCAAGGAGTACCAACCCCTGTTTTATTAGAAAGTAATTTGAGCGTACCGTCTGTACAAACATCAAATGTGGTTGAAGTTGCTCCAGTAATTGCAGGGACCGTATTCGCGTTATCAACGGTAATAACAGGGTTCTCTAATACTGTTATTGCTTTTGTTGCTGTAGCCTTACAACCATTTGCATCTATAGTCTCTAGAGTGATGCTCCCTGACTCAGACATGTTATTATTGTCTATATCTATTGGATTCGACGGGTCGACTATGGCACCAGAGTACCAGCTGATACTAGACCAACCTGTGGATGGACTTGCTTCTAATGATGGAGTAGTGTTTTCACAAACGTTCTGGTCTCCTGTAATATTTACAGACGGTGCTTCAAATACCGTTATATCTATTGCAGAGGTACAGCCGTTATCATCTTCTATGTACACTTTACCTGTGCCGTCAGAAACAGCACTTACGTTTACTGTAGATCCTGTTGAAGCTGAAGGTACCTGAACTGCAGAACCAGCATCTACCGACCATGATGACGCGGTAAACGATGGGTCTAAAACAAGCGTTATTTCATTCGCAGACCCTTCACATATTTCAAAACCTCCATTCAAACTAGTCACAGTCGGCTTGGCGTTGATCGTAAGCTCATGTGTGTATTGTGACAAACAGCCGTTACCATCCTCCGCCTCATAGATGTAGTCGAAAGTACCCGTTTGATTTGGTGTGAATGCAACACCATCATCTACGCCAGCGTTGAGCCAGTTAATACTTGATAAGCTGGATGGATTTGCATTAGCTTCCAAGGTAACTGCCTCACCAAGACAAGCTTCTGAGGGTGTTTGAGCCGTTACAGATAATTCCGCAGACTTATAGACTGTTACGTTGCGAGAAATTGGTGATATTGCCCCATAATCATATTCAACAGTAAGGGCTACTGATGTGCTTGGAGGTGCAATGGTACCTGTAAAGCTTAATACTCCTATTGAAGAAATAGAAGCACCTGTAGCACCTGATACACTCCATGTACCACCTGTTACTGAAGAGGAGAATTGTCCTTGATCATTATCACAAATTTGATTAGGCCCTGAAATTTCGGGGCCATCAAAAATCTTTATCGTATTTGACGCCGTACATCCTTTAGAGTCTTCATATGAAACAGTGTAAGAAGTTGGAGAAGTATTTACCGTAGTGGGAGTATTAAAATACAAAGAGGTGTTACTCGAACTTTGTATTGTAACCGGAGAGCCCACCTCGTCTGATAAGCTCCAAGTAGGTGCAGGAGTGCCTAAATTAAATACCTCTACTTCTACTTCATGATTACTAGTTCCTTCTGTAGTAGTTAAGCTAGCCGCTTTAAAAAATGGATTTCTTTGAACATTTAAATCGAAGGAACTTGAGGATTGACATCCATTAATATCAACAGCTGTTGCTGTGTAAGAAGTTACTCCATTTGATGATGGCGAATGATTAGCTGGATTAATTATGGACGGCGACCACGAAAGGTTCGTAAAACTGGATGGTGAAATACTCAGTGCAACCGATTCATCAGAACATAATTCAAGTTCGTCGTCCGTAATATCAGTTGTAACGCCATTTAAAGTAGCATTAACTGTGAAGGACAATGGTGATTTTAAATTTATCTGCAGTTGGGCCTGGTCTCCAGCACATGTCCCCGATCCATCAGCATCCAAGGTGTACAAACCTGAAGACGTTGGGATAAAAGTTAGAGATGCCGATGTTCCCAAGGAGATTCCCGTCGGGCTTGTCCAAGAAATATTAGAAAGCGCATCACTTGAAGATGCTGAAAGTGTGATTTCCGTGCCTGCACATACATCTAACTCATCAGCACCGTTTAGAACTAAAGCTGTCGAAATGGCTAATAGTGGTTTCGGTTTGATGGTTATGTCTTGTTCTGCAATACATCCATTAGATGCCTCGTAGTATATCGTTCTATCAACCTCATTCGTTAACGCGCCCAAGTCAGCCTCTAAAACCAAGGAATTGGCAGTAGAAGAAACAGTGGAAAGATTATTGGAGAGTGTCCAAGAGCTAGCCGTATTCGCATCCGAACCGGCTAATGAAAGATTATCGCCATCACAAACCTCGTAACCTGTAGGACTAGTTATAGTCGGCTGTACCTTTTTTCTAACTGTGATATCTATTGAATTTGAACATCCAGTAGATGTGTTTTCTCCTGTTAAAGTGTAGGTTACAGTGTTGCCAGTAGTAATTGTTGGAGTAAACGAAGAGCCATTAGTAATTCCATCTGACCAAGAGTAAGTACCAACGGTTAATCCATCACCCGAAATCGAGATTTGATCTCCTTGACAATACTCAATCTC
>Ga0209136_1000343_pt1 | contig 33695 bp, 32 predicted proteins | sample SaaInl0LU_22_DNA_FD_184640 | JGI IMG/M metagenome (GOLD analysis project Ga0209136, IMG submission 184640) | Marine microbial communities from expanding oxygen minimum zones in the Saanich Inlet - ESP_90LU_22_DNA (SPAdes) (version 2) | ecosystem: Environmental > Aquatic > Marine > Intertidal... | reverse complement strand
AAATAAGTGACGCGGTTAACGCTCCCCAGAATCCGACAAAACGCCCTACTTTTGAACCGGTAATATTTTCTAAGGCGTCTACGACATTAGCGCGAGTTGCACGACCGATGATAAGCTCAGCCATTAATACTGGATAGGCAAGAAAAAATGCTAAAACTAGGTAAACCAGCACAAAAGCCGCACCACCATTTTGAGCAACTTGTGAGGGAAATCCCCATATATTACCTAGACCTACTGCAGAACCTGCCGCAGCTAGGATAAAACCAAGACGAGAAGAAAACTCACCGCGAACACTCATGGTATCCCCTTTTTATTATTGTTGGGATAGTAACGTGTTCCTAGACGACAGACTGCGTTAGGATTTTTTACTATTTATGACAAACTTACCCGTGGCAATCAAATCATATGTGATATTAGCTGCCTCATCTAGGAAAGGGTCTATATCTAATGCATCATCAGGAAGATCTTCCATAGATACAATGGGTTCTAGGCCCTTACGGAGCAAACGTTCATTTGTACGAGACAAACGTTTAGATTTACTCTCTTGCTGTTCAGCTAATCGCTCAGACTCAACAAGAGAAATATAATTTTTATCTTTGTTAGCTTGGTATTCTTGAATATCAGAAAATATGTAAGCAAACTCAGGATTCTGCATAACACGTTTATTATGTTTCGCCGTTAACACATCAATCGCATCTTGCGTGTTTGAGAAGGTGGTATAATTAGCACGATTAATGCGGTCATAAGGTAGTGCATTTTCTTCTTGGCTTTCACCCCATTCTTCAGGAATAACCGCTGAAGGGTAGAGAATATCTGGGATAACACCAATATGTTGAGTACTACTGCCGTTAATACGGTAAAACTTTGCTATGGTAAATTGGATACTGCCTAAAGGATTTTCATTTAAATCATAATAACGACCTAACCCTTTGTGACGTTGCACTGTGCCTTTTCCAAATGTCTGTTCACCTATTACTATAGCTCGATTATAATCTTGCATAGCAGCAGCAAAAATCTCTGAAGCAGAGGCACTGTAACGATCCACCAATACGGTTAACGGTCCATCATAATGAATAACACCATCATTATCTCGTTCAATTTGCACATTACCGGTATGAGTTCTTACCTGTACTACGGGTCCACTATCAATGAATAACCCGGTAAGGGTTCTAGATTCATTTAACGATCCGCCCCCATTACCACGTAAATCAATGATAATCCCACTAATATTATCTTCTTTTAAATCACTAATTAATGAGCGCACATGACCTGTCAAACCATTATAAAAAGACGGGATTTCAATCACGCCTAAAGGGGCAACATCACCAGCTGATGATTCAGGTAAATACACTTTTGACTGGGCTTGTTGGTCTTCAAGTTTGACTTTATCTCGGACTAGCTCGATGATTTCATATTTCTTTGACTCGCTATCACCTTTCAACACTTGTAATTTAACCGACGTACCTTTAGGGCCTTTTATGAGTTCAACGATTTCATCTAAACGCCAACCTACTACATCGACAATTTCACCCTTGTCTTGACCGACACCCACGATTTTATCTTCAGGTTTTAATTTCCCAGATTTATCCGCAGGACCGCCAGCGATAATTTTTCGTACCACTGTATGTTCATCTTCAATTTGTAAAGACGCACCAATACCTTCAAATGAAAGATTCATTTGCATTTGGAATCGTTCAGCATTTCTAGGAGATAAATAACTGGTATGTGCTTCAATTGAACGCGAGAAAGCATTCATTAGACTTTGAAAAACATCTTCTGAATTCGTTTGATAAAGACGTTTAATATTGCGTTGATAGCGTTTTTTAAGTATTTCTTTGGCTTCTTCTAGTGTTTTATCTGCAAGTTTCAGATTTAACAAATCATATTTAACTCGTTGACGCCATAACTCATTCATTTCTGATTCAGTTGAAGCCCATTGAGCATCCTCACGATCATAATAAAATTTGTCGTCAGCTTGATTGAAATCATATTTATTATTTAACAAGCTTAATGCATATTCTAAGCGAGATTCACGACGTTCTAAATTGACTTGATAAATGGTATATGCCGCACTCAAATCACCTTTATTCAGTGATTCATCAAAAGTATTGGCATATTTTTCAAACGTTTGAATATCAGAGGCTAGAAAAAAGTTTTTATTAAAATCTAAATTTCGTAAATAACGGTCAAAGATTTTTTCAGACAATTCATCATTTAATTGGAATTTTTTATAATGATTTCGAGCATATGTATTTAGAATCCGCTTCGCAGACTTTGCATGTTGTGCTTCCGGGGATAAAATAGGTAACGCTTCTATTTCAGGCGTCGACTCTGACACCGCTGCTATGACAGACATAGACAGCAAAGAAAGACTCACAACACTAAGTAATGGAGCGAAGCGTTTTTTCATATAGTTATTTCCCGTGATTCATTAATCGTAATTGGTCCTGACTAACTTTAACAATCATGCCTGTATTTAACTGAACCTGAATGCCATCTTTTTGAATATCAGTAATCACAGCAGGCATCGGTGATTTGCCGACTTTAACAGAGACAGCGGTCCCCGCTTTCAAATCACTCTGCGTCAATTTTACAGCAACTGGCTTAGGGGTATTTTTTGTTGGACTGTTTGTTTTAACTTTCGAACCCAACACTTTATGTTTGTAGTTCTTATTCGTCGGCGCTTTCTTTTTGGGAGCGTTCTTTTTACTCGCGGCGACTTTTGCTTTGCTTGTTTCAAGCTGCGAAGCAGCAAAGTCAGCATGTTCTTTGTCGATCACATCGCCTTCAACACCATCTAAGTCGACACGGTGAGCATTCTCTTTCAAAGATTCTAAATAGCGCCAAGAATTCGTATAATGTCTGAGTGTTGAACGTAACGTTGTTTTTGAAATGCGTTCATCGTTTTCTAAACGTGTCACTAAATCCTGAAAAACACCAATTTTTAGAGGCTTAGCTGGACCTTTTGTAGAGAAACAATTCGGGAATAATTCAGCAAGTAAAGAGATGACCGCTTTGCTGTCGGTAATTTTTTGAGGATTTTCCATTAATATTTGATTTTTTAAAGCTCATCGATGAGCGTATCATCCCAAGATGTGAGCAAATGATCAACCCAATCATGCAGATCATCATCATCTATTTCTACGATTTGTGGTTCGTTAACCCAAGTTTCCCAACAATAATGTAAACATTTCTCAATACTCTCAACGGGCATATCTTCATCCATCTTGTCATATACCAAGTGTAACAAGGTGTTAAGTGAGTCACTTGCGTCAACCGGATCAGAATGATAATCGAGCATATCTTCAGGAGTTGATAGCACAACATGAATATCAACTAAATACTTCATGAGGCAACACGTTCTATATGTTGGGTTAACAATTCAGCAATCGCGACTAAGCCAGTTTCATCTTCTTCAGTAAATCGATTAGCGATTGGCGCATCAATATCGAGTACACCAAATAACTCTCCATTAACAACTAAAGGGATGACAATTTCCGAATTAGAAGCCGCATCACAGGCAATATGCCCAGGGAAATCGTGAACGTCAGCAATACGTTGAACCGCTAACAATTCTGCCGCTGTTCCACATACACCCTCACCCATTGGGATACGAATGCAAGCTGGTTTTCCTTGAAATGGACCAAGGACTAATTCTTCATTTTTATGTAAATAAAAGCCAGCCCAATTAATTTGCTCTAACTCCATAAAAAGGATACTGCTGATGTTGGCTAAATTCGCTATTACATCAGATTCATCCCCTAGCAATGCAAGAACTTGCTGCTGTAATGTTTGATAATTTGTCATAATGATTTTTAAAAGTAATATCTATAATTTCATTTTACTGTAAATATGACACTAACACGAGCACCGCTCCCATGCTTAATGGATAAATCCTTGTATTAGCATTATTTAGTATATTTTTTGGCCATGTAAACTGTACACGTGATTAAATTTTATGGTTATTATTATTGTCACGACTATTTTGTATGAGTGTATTGGAACGATCATATGATTGTTTGGCAAGTCGATCATACAAAATGACATTGCCAGTAGCACCTAAGTTCATACTATTAAATGTCGGCACATAGACCACGGCATCAGCTGCTTCAACTATTTCAATAGGCACAGAACCATCCTCAGGACCTAAAATATAATATGCATTTTCAGGATGCGTAAACTCAGGCAGTGGAATAGCATTTTCTACCAATTCTACCACCACAACACTAGCACCTTAGGGCTTATAGGCTAATAAATCATCTACTCCCACAGTGGGTATTTTGTCACGCATACGCTGAGTATCAGCATTAAATTCTTTAGCATATCCAAAACGCTGACCGGTGTAATAAACAGCGCTGACGCCATAACAACCAGCTGCGCGAAGAATGCTGGCAACATTACTAGCTGATTTAGGGTTAATTAATCCCATTGTTACTGTTTTATATATCATGTTAAGAGTCTTGTTCCTGTTATCCAAAAAACCAGTAGCTAACGACGATCGCCGTTGAAATTCCAGCAACATCTGCAGCTAAACAACACCCCACGGCGTGACGGCTGTATTTAACCCCGACTGCACCTAAATAGACAGCCAATACATAAAACGTTGTTTCAGTAGAACCCTGTAATACTGACGCTAGACGGCCTGCAAAAGAGTCAGGACCATGAAATTGCATTGTTTCAACCATTAATGCTCGAGCCCCACTGCCACTAAGCGGTTTCATCAGTGCAGTGGGCAATCCATCGACGAAGCGTGAGTCTACTCCTAACACAGATACACCGTTAGCGATCATAGTGACTATCACATCCAATAATCCACTCGCCCTGAGCATTCCTATAGCAATCAACATAGCCAATAAATAAGGGATAATAGAAATCGCTACGTCAAATCCCTTTTTTGCACCTTCAATAAATAAATCATAGACATTTAAGCCTTTACGCCAGCCCACCACAAGCACCAATACAATGAAAGTAAATAATAAAAAATTAGCGATGAATGAAGATTGCTCACCCATTGCTTGGGAAGATAATTGAGCAAAATACAATATGATGGCACCTAAAATGCTAAACAAGCCGGCCATGTAAAAGAGAATAATATGGTTTAATAAATTAATACGCTGAATGAGACAGGTAATAATTAAACCAGCAAATGTTGAAGCACATGTCGCTAGCAAAATTGGAATGAATACATCAGTGGGTTGAAGCGCACCCTGCTCTGCTCGATATAAAAATACAGCAATAGGGAACAATGTCACAGAAGATGTATTGAGCACCAAAAACATAATTTGTGCGTTGGTCAATGTATCAGTTTTAGTAGATAACGACTGCATGTCTTGCATGGCCTTGATGCCAAAAGGAGTCGCCGCATTATCTAAACCTAATAAGTTGGCAGAAATATTCATTGTGATACTGCCATGCGCAGCATGATGACGAGGGATCTCTGGCATAATTCGACATAAAAATGGTGCCAGGGCCTTGGCTAACTTTCCAACTAACCCCGAAGACTCTGCTACTTGAAAAATACCGAGCCAAAATGCTAACACACCAATTAAACCAATTGCGATGTCTACTGATGTTGTTGCCATTGACGATATCGCAGACATCACTTCAGAAAACGTATTTAAGTGTCCCAAAACAAACGCTTGATAAACAGAGGCTAAAAAGGCACCTACAATAAACACAAGCCAAATTAAATGGAGCATTAACTAGTTCCAATGTTTAATAATAGGTAAAGATTACCACCCTCTGTTTATTAATTAAATCATCGATAATAAAGCGCTCTTTAATTAAGCACTTTTTTAAGACTCGCTATGCAGAAATCAATATTTTTATCACTAGCGGCATAACCCATTAAACCAATACGCCATACTTTGCCAGCCAAGGCGCCTAAACCAGCCCCAATCTCAAGATTAAATTCGTTTAATAAGCGCGAGCGAACTGCTGCATCATCAACTCCGTCGGGGATAATCACTGTATTTAATTGTGGCAGGCGATCCGCTTCATTCACTAATAATGATAAACCAATACTTTCTAGGCCCTGTTTTAATTTGTTATGCATCTGCGCATGACGCTCAATGGCATTTTCAAGACCTTCTGCATGCAATAATCGTAATGATTCATGTAACGCATATAATGAATTAACCGGTGCGGTATGGTGGTATGCACGTTTACCGCCACCACTACCTGTTCCCCAATAACCCACAATCAAATTCATATCCAAAAACCAACTTTGTACTGGTGTTTTGCGCCCTTGGATTTTTGCGACCGCTGCGTCACTAAATGATACCGGTGATAACCCAGGAACACATGATAAACATTTTTGTGAACCCGAATAAACGGCATCAATTCCCCACTCATCAACTTTCAGTTCAATACCACCTAGTGAGGTAACTGCATCGACAATAGTCATACAGTCATGTTGTTTTGCTAATGCACAAATCGCTTGCGCATCATTACGAACGCCCGTCGACGTTTCAGCATGAACAAAACCAATGAATTTAGCTTCTGGATGTTGGGTTAAAGCGGCTTCAATACTGGCTAGTGTATTTGGTTCACCCCAAGGTGCAGTGACATCAACGGCTATCCCGCCGCAACGTTCGACATTTTCTTTCATGCGCCCACCAAATACGCCATTCTGACACACAATCACCACATCACCCGGTTCAACTAAATTGACCACACATGCTTCCATCCCTGCAGAGCCTGGCGCAGATATTGGCATTGTCAGATTATTATTAGTTTGAAATGCATATTGTAATAACTGTTTTGTTTCATCCATTAATTGAATGAATAAAGGGTCTAAGTGACCTAATGTTGGACGCGCTAAAGCATTCAATACCGTTGGTGATACATCAGAAGGACCAGGGCCCATTAAAGTGCGTACTGGTGGAATAAAAGATGTGAAAGTATTGGGATAATGTACTGACATAAAAGACTCTATTAATAACGAATAAAAACATATTACAAAGACATGCAATGTTTTACCATCATACTTTCTGAGCAGAAGTTAATACACAGCATTCACCGGATATATACTCATAAGATTCGAGATACAAATGGATGATGTTCTATATAGGTAAATAATCTAACTTTTCACCAAGCGATAGAAGACAAATTGGACCATAGTCGCAGTTTATTTACAAAAAATTTACGTTATATTGTTATTATGGTGCTACTAAAAAGTATCACAGATGAATTGTTGACACTTCTCCCTAGTGATAACAATGTGTTCTTCGCGAACACATGGCTTTCAAAGCCACAACTTATTAACCCGCCAACGTGCGGGTCATTTTTTATCAAATTTTTCGAGAAAACCGCGTTATCAAAGCGAAACGATGTCGTTAGGTAGTTCTCTTTATGCCTAAAAACCTAAATTACCGTTCAAAGTGGTTTAAGACCAGCTTGAAACCGAGCTGCGTTTTGAACATAGTGCTGTGCTGAAGTCCTTAATTGCTCTTGTGCTGCTTCGGGCACCGATTTTACAATTTTACCTGGCGATCCCATCACGACAGAATTATCAGGTATCTCCATATTTTCAGTCACCAATGCATTTGCTCCGATAATGCAATATTTTCCTATCTTAGCACCATTAAGTACCACAGCATTTATTCCAATCAGACTGTAATCCCCTATTTCACAGCCATGTAACATGACCTTGTGGCCGACAGTCACGCCGGTTCCTATTATTAATGGAAAACCATGATCGGTATGTAAAATGCTCCCATCTTGAATATTTGTTTGAGGACCAACTGAAATATTGTCACAATCACCGCGCAACACCGCATTAAACCAAATGCTCGATTGCTCATGACATGTCACATTCCCCATCACCTGTGCGCTAGGTGCAACATACGTAGTTTCATGTATATCGGGACAGTCGTTATCTAATTGGTAAATCATGTTTTATACCTCTTATCTTGTTTAAGACTGAATGTGGCTGTTGTTATTTATGTTGACTCAAACGGATCATGCCTTCCTGCATTGTCGTCGCGACTAAGGTATTGTCTTGTGCAAAAAACTGGCCTTGCACTAATCCGCGTGAATTGCCCGTAAATGGACTGACCGTATTATAAACATGCCATTGATTGAAATCGATAGGTTGATGAAACCACATCGCATGGTCAATGGTCGCCATTCGTATCCCTTTATCATTTGGTTTTATGGGATGGGCTTGTAATGCAGTACTTAAAAAGTGATAGTCCGAAGCATATGCTAAAGCCGCTTGATGCAATGCAACGTCAGCATGTAATTGATGTTGAGATTTCATCCAAATATAACGTTTAGGCGCTGTAACCTCTTCTCCAAACATCGCTTGCGGTTCCACAGTACGAATATCTATTGGTCGGTGATAGCTCAATGTATGGCGTAATTTTTCTGATAACGGCTGATGTTTTAACTCAAACAAATCAATATCATTTGGTAAGGTCTCAGCATGAGGTAGTTCAGGGCATTGGGCATACTGGTGTTCAATATGTGGTTGCACAAGTTGAAACGAAATAGTCATATAGAAGATAGTTTTACCATTTTGCAATGCCTTAACTCTTCGAGTGCTAAAGCTTCTTCCATCTCTGACAATTTCCACATCATATACAACAGGCTTAGCCGCATCACCCGGTAATAAAAAATAACTATGAAAAGAATGCGCAAATTGTGTATCCGGTACCGTTTTATAAGCAGAAACTACTGCTTGCCCCAAGACTTGACCACCAAATACCGCTGGGAATCCTAAATCCCAACTGATCCCTCGATAAAGACCTTGCTCAAGTGTTTCTAACGTAAATAATTCTTCAAGTTTTATATCAATATTCATAAATGCTTCATTCCAATTATCACTTAGGTGCCTTAATCCATTCTAACGAGAAAGCCGCTTGTGTCATTTTACTTTGTTGAATACTTAACATCGCATCACTGATTTCATTATCACAACCCCAGGGTAAATTAATCGCAATGATACCGCTGCCATACATACCCTGAGCGTCGTTTGTCGTATCATAACGCCATTGAATATTAGCCATATTTGACACACTGTGTTCATCAGCTAGTGTATTGAAGCCTTTTAACATTCTAATAGCTGCCTGTGCTTTATTGGTATTCTGTGTGTTAATCATTGGATACCAGATTAGATAACAGCCCGTTGCCCAGCGTTTTAAGCTTTTCTCTATAACATCTAGCACCATGCTATATTCAGAGGCCTGCTCATAAGGCGGATCAACTAATACAATCCCTCGTTTAGCCAAAGGAGGAACGAGTGCGATAAGTTGTTTAAAACCGTCTTCTTGATAACAATGTGCATTTGGTTTGTATACATAATTCAATAATTCAGGATAAACATTGGGATGTAACTCGCAAAAATGAGCTTGATCTTGTTCACGTAAATAACGTTGCATCCATCCTGCTGAACCACAGTATTTATCTGATACTACACCGGTATAAAGTCCTTCACCGTAAGCGTGTAATAAAGCAGAATCTGCCTGCGAAAAAAATGCCTCATCGAGCATTCCAATGCCGGTTAATGATTCATTATTATGTTGAGCTTTTGTGGCAGATAAATCATATTCACCAGCGCCTGCATGTGTATCAATTAACGTACATGGTTTGTTTTTTTGACCCAACTTTAGCAACACACTTAATAGCGTTAAATGTTTTATGAGATCAGCATGATTGCCGGCATGATATATATGTTGGTAACTTAACACGATACACTCTATAAAATATTGACTCTGTGAGTGTATTTTACCGTAGATAAGTCAACTTTGTTACCGATGATTAAAGATATATCCACTCACGATAGTATGTAATATTAACTAATCATGCCATCCTCAAGTATTCTGATATAATCTGGTACTTATCATTTCACTTAAGACATATTTCATCATTTATATGAGGTGTAAATCCAAATAATGCATCAATTTTCACCTTATAGAATGGAATTAAAACATGTATTAACCATTGCATGGCCATTATTAATTGCCCAACTAACCCAAATAGGAATGGGTGTTGCGGATACTATCATGGCCGGTCGTTATAGTGCATTAGATATGGCTGGAGTAGCCGTTGGCTTTAGTGTTATATCCCCTATGATGTTCTTTATACAGGGAATCGCATTAGGTTTGATCCCAGTGGTTTCACGCTTATGGGGTAAGCAAGAACATAGTAATATCGCTATGCAATCCCGTCATATGATGTATATTTTAATCACAATCAGTCTCCTATTTTTAAATGTATATTGGTTGATTAATCCAATACTCTCTTGGTTTGATGTTCCCTCCGATTTACAAAGCATTACCCATGATTACATCGTTTACATGTTATTTTCATTACCTGGTTTTGCTATATATCAAGCGGTACGACAAACGTGTGAAGGTGTGAGTAGTACCCGACCAACAATGCTGATTATGTTTATTGGCTTGTTAGTGAATATCCCTGCAAACGCCATATTTATCTATGGAATGTTTGGACTACCGGCTATGGGTGGTGCAGGTTGTGGTCTTGCAACGATGATCGTTTATTTAGTGATGGCAATGGCTACTATCATCTACAGTAAGGTTAGTCCTTTAATGGGACCTTTAAAATTATATTCTCAACCTTTAACGTTAGATATCGCTATTTTTAAAGATTTATTGAAAATTGGCGTTCCCATTGCGCTCACTTTTTTAACTGAAGTGACATTATTTGCTGCGGTCGCCATTTTGTTAGCACCGTTAGGCTACCTTCAAGTGGCAGCCCATCAAGTCGCGATTAATTTTTCATCCATAGTATTTATGTTACCGTTAAGTATAGCCATGGCTGTTGCTATTCGAGTGAGTTATTTATTAGGTAAGGGAGATGCGCAAACAACCATCATTACCATCCGGGTTTCACGTTGGTTTACTATCCTCTGCGCAACTGTTACCGCCTCTCTTACAATTTATTTCGCCACATGGATTATTTCTATCTATACAAAGGATATCGCAGTCACTGATTATGCCATCCCGATATTATTTTTGGCTGCGTTGTTTCAAATTTCAGATGCCATTCAAGTGATTTCTGCCAATGCATTGCGCGGTTATAAAGACACATCATGGATGCTGGGATTATGTATTATTTCTTACTGGGTTATTGGCCTTCCGTTAGGCGTTGTGTTGGGCTTAACAGATTGGCTTGTGCCAGCGATGGCTGCTCAGGGTTTATGGATAGGTATTATTGTAGGATTGAGTATTGCAGCAGTGCTATTACATATACGGATGAAATATTTTCAGCACCACTATATGCAATAACTCAATAAGCACTAAACAGATTAATTTTTAATTGATGTCGAAACCGCTTGTTGTAATGTGGTGAGTTCTTCATTGGTTAAATTACGCCACTGACCGACGGGTAGTTTTGCAAGTGTCAGGTGCATAATTCGCGTTCTCACTAAACGTTTTACATCATAACCACAATATTCACACATACGACGTATTTGTCGGTTTAAGCCTTGTGTTAAAGTGATATCAAAACTGAATTTACCTATTTGCTTCACTTTACATGGTTTCGTCACTGTATCCAAAATAGGTACGCCGCCACTCATTATCTGAATGAATTTGGACGTTATCGGTTTGTCTACGGTAACTCGATATAACTTATCATGTGCATTTTCAGCTCTTAGAATTTTATTCACAATATCACCATCGCTGGTCAGTATAATCAACCCTTCTGAAGGTTTATCTAAACGTCCCACTGGAAATATACGTGTTTTATGGCCAATAGCATCAATAATATTACCTTTGATATGTCGCTCTGTCGTACACGTTATTCCAACCGGCTTATGATATAACACATATACTCTATCCGATTTATCTGCCGCTACAGCACTAATCACTTTACCCTGAATACTGACCGTATCAGAAGGAGTAATCTTAGTCCCTAGTTGAGGTAATTGTCCGTTAACCAACACTTTTCCAGCGTCAATTAATTTATCCGCTTCTCTTCTAGAGCAGTAGCCAGTATCACTGATGTATTTATTTAGACGTTTACTCGTACTAGTGATAACTCACCCCGACATTAATAATGGTAAATATTTAAATTGATATATATAAAAACAAGGTATATGGTGTAATGTATACATTACAAATTGTAATTATCTAATCGCTAAAAAATGCATTATATCATTACTTGTTTGTTTTCTAAGGATGGATGATGGATTTTTTACACAATTTTGACCAACTCGAACAAGTCATACGTTATTTTCTTGCGTTTTTTTATACATTTGTCGCAGTATTTTATATTTTTCTTATTAGCAAAAAACAAAGTCAATGTGGTGCCTCGTTGATCCATATGGGGCATCGATTTTCATTACATTGGTGGAATCACCTTACTTTTAGAATGTTCAGAATAGTCATATGGGCAGTCTGTGTATTACGTGTATTTTTCCCTGAGACTGACAACGTCTTAATGATGCTTACGTCTATTAATATTCCAATCATCAATTATGTCGGGGTGCTATTGTTAGTACTTGGATTTAGTTTGACAGTGTATTGTAATTTCATTCTCAACAACACATGGCGGTCAGGTATTGATGAGCAGCAAACGACGCTCATTACCAGTGCTGTGTATGCTAAAAGCCGTAACCCAGCTTATATTGGTGTAGCAGCTTCGCAATTTGGTTTTTTCTTAGCCATGCCAAGTGTGTTTTCTTTAGCATGTTTAGTGATTGGTGTATCCGCGTTACGAATACAAATATCTCTGGAAGAAGATTTCTTAAACAAAGTTCATCAACAAGAATATACTAAGTACAAACAAAAAGTGCCTCGTTTTTTTTGAGGCACCTTTAAATTATCAGTATATGGAAAACTAGCTTAAATCTAAGCCTAGTCGACCCGCTACTTCGATATAGGTTTCTACTACACTACCTAGTCCCTGTCTAAAACGGTCTTTATCCATCTTGTTTCGCGTTTCTTTATCCCATAAACGGCAACCGTCCGGGGTAAATTCGTCACCTAATACAATATTACCATCAACATCAACACCGAACTCCAGTTTGTAATCAACTAAAATCATATCGCCTTTATCAAACAACGCAGTTAACACTTCATTCACTTTGAATGTGAGCGATTTCATTGTGTTAATTTGGTCTTCAGTTGCCCAGCCAAATGATACAATGTGATAGTCATTAATCATAGGGTCATGCAATGCATCATTTTTCAAAAAGAATTCAAATGTAGGAGGATTAAGAGTTAAACCTTCTTCAACACCTAAGCGACGACATAATGATCCTGCGGCCACATTTCTAACAACACATTCAACAGGGATCATATCCAGTTTTTTCACCACGGATTCAGTATCTGAAATTAACGCATTAACTTGCGTTTTAATACCAGCCTGCTCAAGGTGATTCATAATGAAATGATTAAATTTATTATTCACTTCTCCTTTACGATCTAATTGTTCGATCTTTTCGCCATCAAAGGCAGAAGTATCGTTACGAAACTCTAAAATAAGAAGATTTTCATCATCGGTATGAAATACTGTCTTCGCTTTGCCTCGATATAATTCGTCTTTCTTTTGCATGAAAATTGCCTGTATTAAATATCTAATTCGTTTTGACTAAGTATCTCAGCAAATGCAGGATACAGTTCGGACACCTTGACCGGCGTTAAAGGGTTACTTTGTTCATCCATAAAAGTAACCGATGTTTTATTACTGGTTAATGATTTTACTAAGATACGATAGTCTTTCTTTTCAAGTGAAAACTCATCATCACTACCAAATAAACCTTTGATCCAAGATTGCTCAATCCCCTGGTAATTAACAAATAACAAGCCAGTAGATTTATCTAAATCTTTAACATTAAAACCTAATTTACGAAGGACTAACTGAAATTTAGGCCAAGTAATATCATAATTAGCGTCGATTATAAATGCCGAATCACCCTTAGCATCAAACCCTAATTGAGAATTCATACCTGAACGGATCTCTGCAATTCGACGCTCGTCCTCTATCATTTGCTGCGAGGCGAAATGCTGAATGATACCGTTTAACATAGTCGCTTCAAAATCACGTTTTATAAATGGATTGATGGCGTCACTAATGTTGTCACCATTAGCAATCACTAAATCCAATAAATTAACCGTTAACGTAGCACTACGGCCATGACCCGCCGGTTCAACAATCAGTTCAAAACGACGACCCACTTCGGTATTGTCTTCACTAAAATCATACCAAGCACTATCGGCATCTTCATAAGACACAATCCAATCGGTAACGAGACGAAGCGCGCTTGGATCCGGTATTGAATATTCCACATTAATACGGGCTAGATGACCAGAAATTTGTTGTAAGACAAGGTCATTAATCGATAAATTAGAATCTAATTTATCAAAGATAACAGAAGTATCGGTTAAATCTTCAGTTAAATAAGTACCTCTAGCTAGCGGTAATACTAATGAGGGTGAGACGACCGGTAAACTTTTACCATACAAAGCTTTCTCAGGTGATGGTACTGCTGGAATAATGTAATCAGGAGCGGTCTCAGGTGTCGATAAATCTGCAGGAACGTTTGTCGTTGCGGGTGAAGGTAAATTCACATAATCAACACCACCGGAGGCAATTCTTCTTTCTTCCTTAGAAGCACACCCAGTTAATACGGAAATAATAACTACGGATAGAGCAGTGAGTGTTAGGTTCTTATTCATTCCTGACCTTTATATAACGTACTAAGAAAATTATATTAATTGATAATCGTGTAATGTTGCTTCGATTAACGCTTTACTCGAAAGTTCCGCCTGAACTAAGGGTAATCTTAACTCAGGTGAACTAATTAACCCCATTTTATAAAGTGCCCACTTAGGGATCACAGGGTTTGATTCGACAAATAACTCGGAATGTAGTTTTTCAATTGTACTATCAATCTCTTGAGCCAATGCAATATTACCTGATAACGCAGCATCACACATCATTTTCATTTGTTTGGGTACAATATTAGCCGTCACCGAGATCACACCGTGACCGCCTAGATTCATAAATTCACACCCTGTAGCATCATCGCCACTTAGCAATAAAAAATCATCAGATACTTTAGATTGCATATCTTTTAAGCGTTGCATATCACCAGTGGCGTCTTTTATCCCCACAATATTCGGATGTGTAGATAATGTTGCAACTGTATCAGGTAACATATCAGCCACTGTTCGACCTGGCACATTATATAGTAATACCGGTACCTTTGCCGCATCAGCTAGTACGCTAAAATGCTCGATCATGCCGCGTTGTTGTGGCTTGTTATAATAAGGTACAACGCTTAAAAATCCATCGATCCCTAGATCTTCGGTTTTATTTTGAAGGAATAATGACTCCGCGGTGGAGTTAGCGCCACTGCCGACTACAACGCCGCAACGGCCATTTACCGCTGCTACCGTCGCCTTAACGACATCAACATGTTGGGTAAAAGAGAGAGTCGCTGATTCACCAGTAGTGCCAACTGATACAATCCCATCAGTGCCCGCTTCGATATGAAAATCAACTAATTTAGCTAGCGACGAATAATCAACATCTCCATTCGCTAACATTGGTGTGACTAACGCCACATAACTACCCTTAAACATATATACTCCTTTCAAAAAACTCACGCAGTCTAGCATCACCATAATTATACACAATAGGACAAACGTGCATATTGATAAAAAACCATTGCTCTACCTGCAATACCGCTCTTATACTTATCCAGAAATTAGAACAACAACGAATTTTCTTATATGTTACAACAACTCATTATTAATTTTTTAGGTGTCGATAAACCTGGTCTATTAAGTGCAATTGCATCAACTATCAACACTGCTAATTGTAACATTTTAGATAGTCGACAAGCCATATTCGGTCAAGAACTCTCAATAACAATGATCATTGAAGGAAATCAAAACGCCATCACTAAAGCAGAGGTAGCCATTCCTACGTTATGCCATGAGCTTGATCTATTGGCGATGATGAAACGTACTCATCACCATGCTAAACAACATTTAGCTCACTTACTAAATATCGAGTTCACCGGTCAAGACATTCAAGGATTATTAAGTGAAGTAACGCATTTTTTCCATGAAAAAGCAGCGTCTATTAGCGCATTACGACAAAAGACATACACTTGCCCCGACACACAGCTTGAATCAGTGCGGTGTAAACTGGTCTTGACTGTACCTGAAAATATCGATATCAATGAGTTTATCAAGGATTGTCAGCTATTTTTAACGTCCTTATCATTACAAGCAACTATCACCGATACTCATCAAACTAATTGGAGTGAATAATTTTATGCAAACATTAACTGCTGGACATCCGGCCCCTCAATTTTCTTTACCTAATGAACATGGTGAGCAGGTTACTTTATCAGAGCTATCAGGAAAAAAAGTATTAATGTATTTTTATCCCAAAGCCATGACGCCAGGTTGTACCGTCCAAGCTCAATGTTTGCGAGACACGCAAAGCGAATTTACTGAACATAACGTGGTGGTATTCGGTGTCAGCCCTGATCCGGTTAAACGCTTACCCAAATTTATTGAAAAAGAAGGACTCAACTTCTCACTATTATCCGACGAAGACCATGCTGTAGCAGAAGCCTTTGGTGTTTGGGGTGAAAAGAAATTCATGGGAAAAATATACGATGGGATCCACCGCATTAGTTTTTTAATTGATGAAAATGGTATGATTGAACACGTGTTTGATAAGTTTAAAACAAAAGATCACCATGAAGTTGTTTTAGGCTATTTAAATGCAAACCAATCCTAGTCCTATTTAAATTAAGAGAAACCTTAAGCGTGCATTTTAAGCATAAGGTTTCTCTTATATACACTCGGTAATACCAACTTGTTATACATTACAGTACCGGTTGTTCAAAAGTTACAGCTCGACAGGAATATTAAGAGTAACTGTCGTCCCCTTCTCTACTTTAGAGTCTACTTCAATAGTCCCTTGCATCTTGTTCATAATTTTTTGAACAATCGACATACCTAAACCCATGCCTTGATAAGTTTTTGTCGTAGATGAATCACCTTGCTCAAATAGTTCAAATAATCGGTTTAATACCTCTTCATTCATGCCAACCCCATTGTCAGTAACGGTTATCTTTAAAAGATTGTGCTTAATTCCAGCATGAATGTGAACGTTACCTTGCGGTGTATATTTTATCGCATTACTGATAATTTGGTTTAAGACTTCATTTACTTTCTCAATATCCAAATATAACTTGGTTGGTACATTAGTATTCACTGATACAGCAAACTGAAGGGAACCATGATCAATAACGATACTAAATTTATTCTCTATATTGGTTAGTATAGAACGTATATCATGCCAATCCCTTTTAACCAGATATTGAGATTCATTGACTTCTTGTATCTTCAGAATATCGTTAATAATTTTATTTAAAGAACTAAAGGCATCCTTAGCATGGCTGAGTAACACTTTTTCTTTTTCATCTTTACCTTTGACCAGCCCTAATACACCATGAATACCATTAAGAGGAGTACGTAACTCATGCGATATATTCGAAAGAAATCGGATTTTTTGTTGAATTAATTGATTTTTTTCATCTAAAGCGAGGGCTCGTGCTTCTTTTGCCGCTGCTGTCACCTTAAAAAAATGTTGAAAAGTATAATAAAGAAACAATATCATCGCTATAAAATGCGCAGTTTCCGAAGCTAAGGGTAAGACCGGTTCATTGAATTGTGACAAGTGGCCTAATCGAACGGATATAAAAAGTCCAAACACTAATATCGCGTTAAAAATCAACACGCCTACACCAAGATTTCGGTGTAAGCTAAAGATAATTATCGGGATAACAAAACCCCATATAACTGTAATAGATTGAAATAAACCATTTTTATACAAAATTGCTAAATATGACAGTTGTAAAATAGTTAATAACAAGCATATGGAAAAAAACAAGGTACGCTTATTTTTGGACAATTGATAAGCAACATAAAAAATTGGAACATTAATTAGGTGTAATAATCTCAAATAGTCATTAAAAAAAATTGCCTGATAAATTGGGACGCTGTTTAAAGTAATACCCAAAATAAAGAAAATGAACATCGTTTTGGTAATATGAGCAGATATAATTTTATCTATAACTTCATCTTTAGTAGAAAAATTTATCACTGGTTGCATAAAATAGAGTCCTTTCTATTACTATATGTATGTTTACATTTTATATGTTTTTGATATTAGCATAATATTTCTATTATGTTGACTTTATATCTTCGTCGAGACCATTTGACCAAGCACTGATTAAAGCCTTAACTAAATTCGCTAAAGGTATTGCAAAGCCCCCCAAAAAAAGCCTCACCGGTTGTGTGAAAGTTACATCTCGACAGGAATATTAAGAGTAACTGTCGTCCCCTTCTCTACTTTAGAGTCTACTTCAATAGTTCCATGCAACTTGTTCATAATTTTTTGAACAATCGACATACCTAAACCCATGCCTTGATAAGTTTTTGTCGTAGATGAATCACCTTGCTCAAATAGTTCAAATAATCGGTTTAATACCTCTTCATTCATGCCAATCCCATTGTCAGTAACGGTTATCTTTAAAAGATTGTGCTTAATTCCAGCATGAATGTGAACGTTACCTTGCGGTGTATATTTTATCGCATTACTGATAATTTGGTTTAAAACTTCATTTACTTTTTCACTATCCAAATATAACTTGGTTGGTACATTAGTATTCACTGATACAGCAAACTGAAGGGCACCATGATCAATAATGATATTAAATTTATTCTCTATATTGGTTAGTATAGAACGTATATCATGCCAATCTCTTTTAACCAGATATTGCGCTTCATTGACTTCTTGTATCTTCAGAATATCGTTAATAATTTTATTTAAATAACTAAAGGCATCCTTAGCATGGCTGAGTAACACTTTTTCTTTTTCATCTTTTCCTTCAACCAGCCCTAATACACCATGAATACCATTAAGAGGAGTACGTAACTCATGCGATATATTCGAAAGAAATCGGTTTTTTTGTTGAATTAATTGGTTTTTTTCATCTAAAGCGAGGGTTTGTGCTTCTTTGGCCGCTGCTGTCACCTTAGAAAAATGTTGAAAAGTATAATAAAGAAACAATATCATCGCTATAAAATGCGCGGTTTCCGAAGCTAAAGGTAAGACCGGTTCATTGAATTGTGACAAGTGGCCTAATCGAACGGATATAAAAAGTCCAAACACTAATATCGCGTTAAAAATTAACAGGCTTAAGCCAAGATTTCGGTGTAAGCTAAAGATAATTATCGGGATAACAAAACCCCATATAACTGTAATAGATTGAAATAAACCATTTTTATACAAAATTGCTAAATATGTTAGTTGTAAAATAGTTAATAACAAGCATATGGAAAAAAACAAGGTACGCTTATTTTTGGACAATTGATAAACAACATAAAATATTGGAACATTGATTAGGAATATTAATCTAAAATAGTCATTAAAAAAGATTGCCTGATAAATTGGGACGGTATTTAAAATAATACTCAATATAAAGAAAATGAACATCGTTTTGGTAATATGAGCAGATATAACTTTATCTATATCTTTAGTAGAAAAATTTATCACTGGTTGCATAAAATAGAATCCTTTCTATTACTATTTGTTTGTTTACATTTTATATGTTTTTGATATTAGCATAATATTTCTATTATGTTGACTTTATATCTTCGTCGAGATCATTTGACCAAGCACTGATTAAAGCCTTAACTAAGGTCGCTAAAGGTATTGCAAAGAAAACTCCCCAAAAGCCCCATATGCCACCGAAAAATAACACGGCAATAATGATGTAAAGAGGATGCAATGCTACCGCTTCAGAAAATAAAATGGGAACAATTAAATTACCATCTAATGCTTGTATTATGAAATAGACTAACATTAAGTAGCCAAATTCAGCTGAAAACCCCCATTGAAATAATGCAACAAAGGCCACCGGAATTGTCACGACTGCGGCACCAATATATGGAATAAGCACTGACAAGCCCACCAGTACTCCCAGTAAAATAGCATAACGTAAGTCCATCAGAACAAATGCAATACAAGAAGCCGCTCCAACAATAAGTATCTCTATGACCTTACCACGAATATAATTACCTATTTGTGTATTCATCTCACTTCCAACCTGGTAAATCAAGCGTCTTTCTTTGGGTAACAGATAGGATAAATTGTCCATAAATAGAGGTTTATCCTTTAGCATAAAAAACATCATCAAAGGGACTAAAATTAAATAAATCAATAACGCACCGACACTGACCAAAGATGAGAATGACACGGATATAATATTCTGCGTGATACCCACTAAGCTTTCATTAACTTTGCCCATCATTGATGTGATTTGTTCAGTGTGAAGTAATTCTGGGTACTGCTCAGGCAGCGTTAAAAGCCAGGCTTGAGCGCCTTGCCAAATGAGGGGAAGCTCTTCAACTAAATTGACACTTTGCTTAGAAATAGTTGGTAATAGACTGAGCGTACCAATCAAAGAAATACCGATAAATAACACCATAACAATCGTCGTCGCCAGTGTTCGCGAGAGATTTAACTTTTCTAATTGACCTACAGAACTGTCCAGCAAATATGCTAATACTATGGCTATCAGTACTGGCATGATATAACTGCCCCAAAATAAAATAATGGCACTAATGAAAATAATCAAAAGAAGAAGCATCAATGCATCTGGGTCAGAAAACTTATTACGATACCAATTACCTAGCAAATCGAGCATTTAAAAATTCCTAAAAAAGACCAATAGTCTATTAATGTTGGAGCAGATGATTTAGTATTCTAGCTTGTTAAAAGTCTGAGTACTAGACATTAATCAACACCATAAAGTGTCATCAAGTGTGTTGAACTATTTATTGTATATTCACTCTATACACAGTGTAATTATTCAATAAATGTATCATTTGGAGACCTATTATCTTTTTGCGCAGTATTCTTTTTGCTTTTGTCCTTACATCCTGCTTTGCCAGTGGGCAAGTGTTAAATAATAAAAACACCTTACCTGATATCGGCGTAGTGGGTGCAGATACCTTATCTATCGATGAAGAGTTAGCGATTGGGCAAGTTATATATTCACAACTTCGCGGTCAAGGTGGCGTGCTCTATGACCCCGTAGTGCAAGAATATATTCAAGCGTTAGGCAATAAATTGGTGATTCATGCTGATAATACAAAATACCCGTTTACGTTTTTTGTTATTAATAACCAGGCATTAAATGCGTTTGCTTTTTATGGTGGACATGTCGGCACACATACCGGTCTAATTTATCGCGCGGAAACAGAAAGTGAGCTAGCCTCTGTACTTGCCCATGAAATAGCCCACGTCACACAACGTCATATTGTTCGTCGAAGTCAAGCGGCAGAACGAAGCTCCCCCCTCCAGATAGCCTCTTTAATTGGTGGAGCGATATTAATGATGGCCTCTCCACAGGCTGGTATTGCTGCAATATCAGCAGGTAATGCAGGTGCCATGCAGAATCAAATCAACTACACCCGAACGTTTGAAAAAGAAGCGGATCGAATCGGTTTACGTATCCTTTCTGAAGCTGGGTTTAACCCTTTTTCTGCGGCCGATTTTTTTGGACGTTTATTAGAAAGTAAACGCTGGAGTTCACAAGCCCCTGCATTTTTGCAAACTCACCCACTGTCCTTAAATCGGGTCGCTGAAGCTCGCAATCGTGCTGAAAATATGCCGAAAGTACAAAATATCTCAAGTGAGATGTTTCGCCTAGTTAAAGCGAGGATCCAAGCACGTTATTTTTATACCGCAAAACACAATATTAGTGACTTTACACAGCGTTTAAAAGCACACCATAACATCAACAAAAATGCACCCGACAGTCATCTAGTTTATGGTCTGGCGATTGCGCTAATGCGCGACAACCAATTCAATCAAGCATTATCATTATTACAACAATTGCATCGCGACGATAATGAGAACTTAGCCTATATAGACGCCCTTGCCGACGTTTACATCGCATTAAACAAATTCGAAAATGCTAATGATTTACTCAAACCATTAGCACAAAAGCAGCCTAACAATGCTATCGTGACACTCAATTATGCCAACGTCCTATATAAAGCAGGACAGCATGTTCAAGCCATTGAAGTATTAAAAGATTATTTAATGATTAATCCTGATAGTGTCTTAGGTCATCAGTTAATATCTGATGCCTATGCTGCTTCCCAACAACCCATGCAAATGCACCAAGCAAATGCTGAGTTTTACCAACTCCTCTCCATTCATCAAAAGGCGATTGATGAATTACAATTTGCTTATAATTATGCTGAAAATTATCTGACTAAGCAGCGAATAAGAGCGCGGATCAATCAGCTAAGAGAAAAACAACTACAAATGTCACAAATGTGATTATCGGTATAGCATTACTATTTAGTAAACAATTCTACCGCTTGAATGAGAGAATCCAGTGTCTGTTCACCTAAAAGTGGTTTTGAGGTATCACCTTGGTGCAAGATAAAAGTAGCAGGTAAATACTGGGGTTTTTCAAGTGGAAAACCGACACCTGTATCCCCTACAACAGGAAACTTCATATTATATTGTTGGATAATACGGTCTAATTCTTGCTCAGGTAAATCATCATAACTTACAGCAAAAAATTCAACATTTGGTTGGGTGTTTACCCACTGGTTAAATGCGTTTAGTTCTGGCACTTCTTTTAAACAAGGTGCACACCACTCCGCAAAGTAATTGACAACAACTGTTTTATGATTAAGTGCATGCCATTGATAAGTATCGCCTTGAACACTGCTAAAATCATAACGTTGAGATAAATACACTGAGACTCCTAACACAAGTGAAGAAAGCGCAACAGTCAAAATAATGAGATTTTGTTTATTCATTGTTGATTAAGTCCAAGTAGTTTATATTCTGATAATATGCAATATTTGCTTGAATAACCAAGGAAAATTTACGTGTTAACTATTTATCACAACCCTCGCTGTAGTAAATCAAGACAAACCCTCGCGTTACTTAATGCTGCAAATACGGAACATAACGTACATCTTTATTTGAATGAACCACTTGGCCCTGATGAATTAAATGCCTTAAAGTCAGCACTCCAGGTGAATTCATTTATGGATATGATGCGAACGAAAGAACCTGAATTCAAAACAACCCAATTGAGCCGCACGAGTAGTGAAAATGATCTATTAAATGCGTTAATACAATATCCTAAATTGTTAGAACGCCCCATTGTCTCTAATGGGACTCAAGCTATCATCGGCCGACCACCAGAGAATGTGAATGTCTTACTCTAATATACCCCCTATCCTTATTGTCTTTTATTCAGTTCATGGGAGTACTCGGGCTTTAGCTGAAGCTATCGCCCAAGGCGTCGAGTCTATCGGTGTTGAAGCAATACTACGTCAAGTACCACGAGTTTCAGATAACATCGGGCAACATCAAGATAGCGTACCCGAGACAGGTGCACCTTATGTCACTATGGATGACTTAGCCCATTGCTCTGGATTAGCATTAGGTAGCCCAACACGATTTGGCAATATGGCCGCCCCCATGAAATATTTTTTAGACCAAACTGCAACACAATGGCTTAATGGTAGTTTAATCGATAAACCTGCTTGCGTTTTTACTTCTAGTAGCTCTATGCACGGCGGTCAAGAAGCGACCTTGTTGTCGATGCAAATTCCGCTACTTCATCACGGTATGGTTATTTGTGGACTGCCCTACTCTAATAGCGCATTACATACCACAGTTACCGGCGGTAGCCCTTATGGTGTAACCCACGTATCAATTGATAACACGCAAACATTATCGACAGATGAATTGGTGTTAGCGAGATCTCAAGGTGAACGTTTAGCGACTTTGGCTCGTAAATTATATAAAGATGAAGGAAAAAGCCAATGATGAAAGACGAAGCCATGCAACCAAGAACCTCGTTTTATCGCGCCTTAAGTCTTTTGGGTTATCTAGGGTTATTAAGCTGGATGTGTATTTGGTATTTTATATTAGTTGATACCGAGTACTCAATGGCGTTTATTGCGATGGTATATATACTACCGTTACTGTTTCCTATGATAGGTATCTTGAAGGGAAAACCTTACACCCATGCCTGGTCATGTTTTATTGTGTTGTTATATTTAATGCATGGAATTACAGCGTGGTATTCCATTCCAGAACAGTGGTTGTATGCGTGTATCGAAATTATTTTGAGTGTCATCATGTTTACCGGTTGTAGTATGTATGCCCGTTTACGTGGTCAAGAATTAGGTCATTCATTACCAAAATTAAAACAAGTAATGGATGAAGAAAAACAACGATTTGAGAGTAAATCATAATGAAAAGACTATTTATAGCGACATCTGCTGCTGTATTTATCGCTGGTTGTGGTGGAGGTGGTGGTAATTCTCCAGATACTAATCCCGTTAATCCGTCTACTCCTACATCGCCAACAAGTAATAACATTACTGTCATTGAACAAAGTAATGGTTTTGATTTTTATGGTGATGAAGCGCCGATGGTGGGTCAAAATTCAGGCTTGGGGATCCACCACCCAACAGCGGCAAAGTTAGTCGATATTAAATGGCAACAAACAAGTGGACCTAGCTTAGATTTAATCGCTGATCATACTAATGTGATTGGGTTTACTCCCTCCGTATCAGGTACATATGGCTTTTCAGTAGCTGCTCGACCATGTTCAACTGAACGCAACACCTCATGTGGTTCGCTGACAACCACGAATATCAGCATCAACGTGTCCAATGCTGAAGAAGTGCAAGCGGCAGTACGGATGGACCACACTGCGGTAGAGCGTGGCAGAGTGTCTTTTCGTGTTGACCCGGTTGCTAATAAAACGATTCAATCCGTTGAATGGGTTCAGGCCAATGGCGTAAATGATGTAGTTGCAGCAGAACTAGAGGAACAAGAAAACCGGTTATTTTTTGATGCACCAGAAGTGACACAGGATACGATTCTCAAGTTTACTGCCAATGTTACCTTTACAGATAACACGACATATTCTGATGATGTGTATTTAAGTGTTCGTAATTCAGAAATTGATGAAGAAGACGGTTATTTTCCACGCTATTCTGAGAATATAGTGAGTGAGAATATGTTCGCCTTTAACTCTGACTCTAATTATAAGTCGGCTATTGAACGTTGCGTCTATACTAACCAAATTAATCGCTCTTGTGATTTTTCAGAGTTACCCTTAATTGGTATGGATACGATGGATCCCACCGTGGAAGATATTATGGATCGCGTCTTAGTTTCACACCAATGGATGGGTGAACGTTTTAAAGACTATCTCACTAATTCAGTAGTAGGACCCGATATGCTTCGTCTACTTAGAGGCGTGACGGCTATCGTCATTTCCTATGAAGTGCGACCTTCTTTTTATTGGGCGGTAACGGGGGCGATTTATCTGGATGCAGATAACTTTTGGGTCACCCCTTTAGAACGTGACACCTTGAATGAAATACCTGATTATCGTTCTGGATTTGGGTCAGATTTACAATTTATTATGCCCTGGCGGTATGTTAAAGATGATAACTACTATCCAGCAGGACGTTTTCCAGTAGCCGATCGCTTAACCCGTACTTTTGCTGATGTAGAAGCTGATATATCTTGGTTGATGTATCATGAACTAGGACATGCGAATGATTTTTTCCCACCCGCTTCTTGGGGACAGCTTTCGTTAAATAGAAGTCCACTGGAAACGATTAATTTAAGCTCCATGGCGCCTGACTCAGACGACTTAGATAGTACGTTTCCTTTGCGATCAGATGAGATGCATGCATTAGCTAAAGTCAATTTTGGGGGCGATGACGCTACGCTAGCACAAAAAAATGTGACCCCTGATGATGTAGTCAACCTATTTACACCTGACGTTTCAACAGGTTTTTATAACTATTATACGACCCGTGAAGACTACGCGACGCTATTTGAGAAATTCATGATGAAGTATCGCTTAGATGCTGATTCGGATATAGCGATTGTTGCTCGGAATGATAATCCTGATTATTTAGTCTCTTGGGGACAGCGTAATCGCTTTAATGAACCTGCATTACAACAGCGAGTCCTCTTTACTGTTAATCGAGTATTACCTGAAATAGATGCTAGATCGATTCAAATGACATTACCTGCACCACAATTAATGCGCGAGGATGTCTCGTGGTTTGATAATTTAAGTTTAGGCACTGCCGCCAAGCCGCAAAAGCAACATAATGCCCTTTCTGTATGGCAAGATGATGCGTTAAAAATGCAGCAAATACAGCGTGATATTCGTATCCCCTATTTGCATAAAGACAGTAACTTACAATAACAACATAGATTAATCAGTATGTCCTACACATTGAATAAACAGTTTAAATGTGTAGGACTTTTTTGATCAGGGGGATCGTAATAGCTTGTTGATGGGATAGTGATACTTTATCTAATTCATCTATCACACGCTGAATCGACGAAAAATCTCGTGTTGAAAATTTCAATAAGTAACTAATTGCATTCATTTGCATATTCAGCCCTTTTGTTTGCACATAGGATGTTACTGCCTGAAGTAAACCATCATCTGTCAATGGGTGGATATGGTAAACCTGCCCCCAAGTTAATCGGGAGCGTAAATCAGGCAAACAAAAATCATGATGTGCTGGACCCAATGCGCTGGTTAGCACCATGGCACAAGCTGATTCTATACAGCGATTGATTAAATCGAAAAGTGCAATTTCCAAATCTTTATTGCCAGCCACCACATGCATATTATCCACAACTAATAATGCATGCGCTTCATAACCGGCTAACATATCACTCATTAATGTTTCACTATGTATGTCAGAACTAGCTTGATACGCAGTAAGTATTTCTGGAGCAAATAGTAAACTCAAATCTAAATAATAGGCACTGATACTCTGACTAATCGCATGTTGATAAGCGGCAGTCGCTAAATGAGTTTTACCTGAGTGATGTGCACCATGCACCATTAATAAAGCATTCTTGCTAGACAATGTATTAATTTGTAACAACGCATCTTTTAAGAGTAAATTATCTTCAAAAATAAAACTGTCTAATGTTTGTTTACTTGGTAGCGCTAATGGTAATGGTAATTGCATAAGTTAACGCCACACATATGAGTATTTGATTGAGGTATCAAGATGACTATCATTACCAATACGATTGAAATTATCCATTCCATTATCAAGCGTTGTGTGTGCGACCAGTTTATTACCATTTGACAAAATTTGGTGCAATTGTTCAGGCGTGCCTATCAACTTAATATTAAAGGTACTGGTATCGGTGCTTTGTCCAGTAAGCTCCACTTTTTCAACAATCGATAATGACGTTAAATAGTTCTCAATTTCAGACAACACAATAATATCGTTAACACCACTTATATTAATTTCAAGCTGGATCTGGGTATTATCAACAAAACGAGTCGTATCTAACGCATATTTTTCTGCTTGAAACTGGGCGTATTCATTCACAAACTGTTGGATCAGTTGTGCTTTATCACTACCCGTTAATTGTTGTAATCGAAGGGCTGCATCTGATTTAACGAAATAATCCAACACCCATGAATTAGGCCTTGTCTCAACTAATCGAACTCCTATCGTATAAGGCGTGTTATAGCGGATGGCTCCTTCATGTAAGGTATCAACAAATTGTCCCCAAATATCAATTTCTGATACTAAATTGATATCGATAATATCCATTAATGGTAAATCTAATCTGATACCGCGATTAAATAGATGCTGGTTCAGAATCTCTTTGGTATCAGTCTCGATGGAATCTGTCAGAATAATGCGCTCTTTACTTGCGTATGATTGTTCAATAAACCACAACAATGCTTCTGGACGTTGAGCACCCCAAAGTGGTAGCCCATTTCGTTTAATCCAACGTTCAAGCAGTTCCTGATTAAAAATAACTAAAAGTTGATTAGCCTGATTTTCAACAAATTCAGTAGATGTTACAAATTTAATGGCGTTACCAAGCAACTTCTCATACTCTGGATGCTGTGAAAACGATTGGTCACCTGTTAATTTGATTAATACTTGATGCAATGCAGTTCGGTAAGCGTTTTGCTGAGAACGCGAATCTTGAGAAATTAGAGGAACCACAGCTTTATTTAATTCATCAATAGTGCCCGCACCTGAGCTGTGATTGAACAAAAACAAACCAATCATCAGGCAAAATATTTGGGTAAACAAGCGGTGTATGTTTAGCAAAATGAAGGACTATCCTATCTTTTAAAAAATTCTTTATACTTATATAGTGATATTGTGCGCTAAATCAAAGTATAATGCATGAATTATATGGAATTTAAACATTATTTGCTTCAATTTTGGAAGAGCATCCTTTTAAACCACTTTCGAGAATACCCGTGACCAAATCTACCGAATCCCTTAGTTATAAAGATTCCGGCGTCGACATTGATGCAGGAAACGAGCTTGTTGAACGTATTAAATCTGTGACTAAACGTACACATCGACCTGAAGTCAAAGGTGGCTTAGGTGGTTTTGGTGCTTTATGTTCATTACCCTCCAAGTATAAAAATCCTTTATTAGTGTCTGGTACAGACGGTGTCGGCACAAAACTGCGCCTGGCAATGGATTGTAACCAGCATGATGGCATTGGTATTGATTTAGTTGCTATGTGCGTTAATGATCTCATTGTTCAAGGTGCAGAGCCTTTATTCTTCTTAGATTATTATGCGACCGGTAAATTAGATGTCGATGTTGCTGTTGAAGTCGTTAGCGGTATTGGTAAAGGTTGTGAACTATCTGGTTGTGCGCTTATTGGTGGTGAAACCGCTGAAATGCCTGGGATGTATCACGGATCTGATTACGATGTAGCTGGCTTTTGTGTCGGTGTTGTAGAAGCTGAAGATGCTATTGATGGTAGTCAAGTTGCTGCTGGTGATGCATTAATCGCACTTGGCTCATCAGGGCCTCATTCCAATGGTTTTTCTTTGATTCGAAAAATCATCGAAGTTAGCGGTGCAGATATTACTGAACAACTTGGTAGTTCATCGATTCAAGAACAACTTCTTACCCCTACTCGCATCTATGTAAAATCGGTATTGTCGTTACTTGAAACAGTCAAAGTCAATGCAATATCACACATTACCGGTGGTGGTTTTTGGGAAAACATTCCGCGCGTCCTACCAGATACAATGCAAGCGAATATTGATAAATCTTCTTGGCAATGGCCTGATATCTTTAATTGGTTACAGAGCCAAGGTAATGTCACTGAACATGAAATGTATCGCACATTTAACTGTGGTGTTGGTTTAATTATCGCGCTACCACAAGATAGTGTGAACCAAGCACTTAGTATATTAAATGATGCGGGTGAAAACGCTTGGGTTATAGGTGAAGTTGCTGATAAATCTGGCACTGAATCTGTCGTCATTGCTTAGTTAACGTATTAGAGAATAGATATGAAACGCATTGTCGTAATGATTTCAGGCTCTGGCAGTAACCTGCAGACATTGATTGAGCAAATTCATCTAACCGATGTTGATGCTGAAATTGTTGGGGTGATTGCTAATAAACCTGATGCTTACGGATTAACTCGGGCAGAAAATGCAGGTATTGCAAATGTCTGTGTAGACAGTTCGTTATACGCAAATGATCGTGTTGCTTATGACCAATTATTGATTAGTACTATCGAGCAGTACCAACCTGATCTGATCGTTTTAGCCGGTTTTATGCGTATTTTAACCGATGAATTTGTTACGCATTATTTAGGCCAGCTAATCAATATTCATCCCTCGCTATTACCCAAATATAAAGGGTTGAACACGCATCAAAGAGCGATGGATAACGGTGATTCTGAGCATGGTGTTTCGGTTCATTTTGTGACACCTGAGTTGGACGATGGACCTGTTATTTTGCAAGCTAAGGTCCCTATTTTCTCCGATGACGATGCCGATATGCTTGCACAGCGAGTACAAGTTCAAGAACATCACATTTACCCTTTAGTGGTTAAATGGTTTGTAGAAGGTCGCTTATTAATGCGTTCAGGTAAAGCTGTTATGGATGACCAATGTCTTGGTCCAAATGGATTTGCCTCTGATGAGTAGCTTAAGTTCGGGCCTGACTAGATATCTATTCATTTTATTAATGTTCATGGTATGTTTATCGCCCGTTTCTAATGCACAACAACTCATCCATAACCAATATGTACTGACTCCGTTCGAATCTCAATTTGTAGCATTAAGAGAAGGTAAACCTATTGGTCACGCTAGACTTATTTTCAGTCAACTGCCGAATAAGCTTTGGCAATTAGAATATGAGTCCAAAATATCAAAATATTTCTTAACTGATAAACGCAATGAAACAACGCGTTATTTACAAATGAATGCGACTGATTCACAGTCCCTCCCCTTATTACCTATTAGTTATGTGTATCACAGATCGGGTACCGGCCCTGATAAAGTAATGAGCATTACATTTGATCATGACAATAATCAGTATATGACTTCGACACCGATAGATGATGAAGTATTATTCCCGCTTAATTTGCATTTTGATAATCAATTATTTCGTATAGATGTACCCTATCAACTGTCTCAAGGTAAGACAGAATTTAATTATCAATTCATTAATAACAGAGGGCAAACTCGAATATACGACATGCAAGTTATCACCTCTGATACACTTGATTTGCCGATTGGCTCTGTTGAAGCTATTAAAGTCATGATTCGACGCACTTCTTCATCGAGACAAACTTTCGCTTGGTTTGCTCCTTCATTAAATTATCATTTAGTTCGCCTCCAACAGTTCAAAAATGAACAAGAACAAGGTGAAATTCAATTGCGAGTGCATAAGTCACTTTAACCGTCCTCATCGCCACATTTTTTACAGTGGCAAATTTTTCGATTCAATTATTGCTATTTGTTCATTTTTTGTTATCTTCTAATCTGGTCTGACCATCAAGGAGTGGCAATGAGTTTTACGTATTTTATGATCACAATAATCGCTATATTATTCTGCGTATATAAACGTTGGAGTATGATTAAGTCGGTTATTATTTTAACGAGCATTTATTTAATAGGCGCACTCTCAGGTGATGTTTCCCTTGTCGCTGTTCTTGCAGTCTCTCTAGTTGCCGGATTCTTTGGTCAAACACGTTATCGTCAACGGTTTATCACCCCATCATTACTCAAATTTTACAAACAAGTTAGTCCTGAGATGTCCAATACCGAACAAGAAGCTATTGATGCCGGTACTGTTTGGTGGGATGGCGAATTATTTAGTGGGCAACCGGATTGGGAAAAATTGCATGCTATTGGAAAACCAACACTCACCGCTGAAGAACAAGATTTTCTTGATGGTCCAGTAGAAACGGTTTGTTTGATGGTAGATGAGTGGCAAATTAATCATAAAGATGCCGATCTATCACCGGAAATTTGGCAATATCTAAAAGATAATAAGTTTTTTGCTATGATCATCAAACGCCAATTCGGTGGTCTTGAATTTTCTGCTTACGCTCAGTCTCGAGTATTACAAAAACTTTCTGGTGTGTCGGCGGTATTATCAACTACCGTAGGTGTACCCAATTCTCTGGGGCCAGGTGAATTATTACAGCATTATGGCACCCCAGCCCAGCAAGAATATTATTTACCACGTTTAGCTGTAGGTGAAGAGATCCCATGTTTTGCGTTAACAAGTCCTGAAGCAGGCTCTGATGCCGGATCGATCACTGATAAAGGCATTGTCTGTAAAGGTCTATGGGAAGGTCAAGAAGTGACAGGCATTAAACTAACCTTCAATAAACGCTATATAACCCTTGCTCCTGTTGCCACAGTGATTGGTTTAGCTTTCAAATTATATGATCCTGAACAGCTTCTCTCAAATGAACCAGATTTAGGTATCACTTGCGCTCTACTCCCTAGAAATACTGAAGGCTTAAATATTGGTAATCGACATTTTCCGTTAAACGTACCGTTCCAAAATGGCCCGCTCAGTGGAGAAGATATTTTTGTGCCTCTTGACTATATTATTGGAGGTGCTGAAATGGCGGGTAAAGGTTGGCGTATGCTAATGGAATGTCTATCTGTAGGCCGTTGCATTACATTGCCTTCTGCAGCCGCTGGTGGAGCAAAATCTGTTGCGCTTTCAACCGGTGCTTATGCACGTATCCGTCGTCAATTCAAAATGCCCATCAGCAAAATGGAAGGTGTGGAGGAAATGCTGGCGCGAATTGGTGGCAGTACTTACATGATGGATGCCGTTACCAGTCTATCCACCACAGCAGTTGATTTAGGTGAAAAACCATCAGTCATTTCTGCAATTTGTAAATATCACCTAACTGAACGTATGCGGACCGTCATTAATGATGCGATGGATGTACATGGCGGTAAAGGCATTATGTTAGGGCCGAATAATTACTTAGGAAGAGGTTATCAAGCCGTTCCGGTATCGATTACTGTAGAAGGCGCTAACATACTGACACGTAATATGATGATCTTTGGTCAAGGTGCGATGCGTTGTCACCCTTTTGTTTTAGCTGAAATAAAAGCGGCAGCGAATAGTGATCCCGACAGAGCATTGATTGAATTTGATAAGGCAGTTTTCGGCCATATTGGCTTCGCTTTATCTAGCTTTGTGAAAAGCACTTGGTTTACGTTAACGTCTGGTCATTTTTCTCAAACTCCGTTTACTGACTCTACTAAGCGCTATTATCAATTATTAAGTGGATACAGTGCGAATCTTGCATTGATGACGGATATTTCAATGGGTGTTCTGGGCGGCAGTTTAAAGCGTCGAGAACGTTTATCGGCAAGACTCGGGGATGTGTTGAGTCAGTTATACTTGGCTTCAGCTGTACTCAAACGCTTTAACGATGAAGGCAGACTTTCTGAGCATGAACCTCTAATGCACTGGGCGATGCAAGATGCCTTAGCACAAATAGAAATTGCCATTGATGCATTTATTAATAATTTTCCAGTACGTTCTGTAAAGTGGATGCTTCGTTTGATTGTGCAACCTGTGGGTAAAACCAGAAAAGCGCCAAATGACAAATTAGAACACGCTATAGCGCAAATATTACAATCACCTTGTGAAGCCCGCACACTGTTAGGAACAGGTCAGTTCACTCGCGAAGTGCCAGGTAATTTATTAGGTGATTTAGAGCGAACATTAAAAAATGTCGTTGCAGCAGAGCCCATTTTTGAACGAATTTGTCGTACCTATAATGAAAAACGTGCTTTTACTCAGTTAGATGTGTTAGCACAGCGTGCTCTGACAGATGATATTATCAATGAAACAGAAGCTCAGTTATTAATTAATACTGAAGCAGGTCGGTTACGCACCATTAGTGTTGATGATTTCGCGCCCGAGGAGCTAGTCGCTCATTATCAAGTTGAAGAACATCAATCCGTTAATACAATTAGCAACCAAGCTTCGTGAAATATAGTAAATAAAAAAGCTGAACACCCTGTTTAAAGTGTGAAGTGACCCCTTAAACTTGGACACTTTATTAAGCAGCTTTCAAGGCCTGATTTCGGTACTCTACCGGACTCAGTCCTTTTAGTTTTAGCTTAATGCGTTTGTGGTTATAGTAATGGATGTATTCATCAATTGCTTTAATGAGTTCATCCGCATTTTTAAATTTCTGTCTATGATACATTTCTGTTTTTAATACACCAAAGAAGCTTTCAGCGACCGCATTATCCAAGCAGTTACCTTTACGGGACATGCTTTGCGTTAAGTTTTTATCTGCGAGCATTT
>Ga0209136_1000341_pt1 | contig 33739 bp, 30 predicted proteins | sample SaaInl0LU_22_DNA_FD_184640 | JGI IMG/M metagenome (GOLD analysis project Ga0209136, IMG submission 184640) | Marine microbial communities from expanding oxygen minimum zones in the Saanich Inlet - ESP_90LU_22_DNA (SPAdes) (version 2) | ecosystem: Environmental > Aquatic > Marine > Intertidal... | reverse complement strand
ACAGAAACGAGTCTTGAAACTGATGTGCTATTTTCTATAGTCACCTCTAAATTTTGAGGTGCGATGAAAGCGACTACCAATTCTTCAGTTAACTCAGCGGTTTGATCGTCATAGCCGTGAGCCACAAGTTTAACTTGATAAACACCCTCGGCATAAGTGAATGAAGCCGTCTCACCAGCTACTAGAGATTCCTCTGAGTTGGCTGAATCTCCAAAAGAGATTGTAAAGGAATCCGCTCCATCGGCTGTTGGCACCATTGTCACAGTCCCTGAATTATCTTGAGAAACTCTAAACAACAAACCAAGATTACTTGGACCTTCACCGTATTGTGCATAAGAAAAGTCACGCTCATCTTCTTTACAGCCAAGTACTGCGAGCAATGCAAATCCTGCGATTAAATATTTCATGGTTATATTTTTCATAATAAGGTTTTTTAATACATTGGGTTTTGCTCCCAACGGTTACCAGTTAATTCAATTTCAATCTGTGGAATCGGAAACAATTCGTGTTTTCCAGGAACGAAACCATCGATTTTAGATGCAGCTTGCGAAGTTCTCACAAGATCAAAGAATCGATGTCCTTCTCCAACCAGTTCCAACCTTCTTTCATCCCAGATAACAGAAGTTAAGGCCGCACCAGAGACGGTTACATCGTGATCTGTATCGCCGAAGGCTCTGCGACGCACACGGTTCAAAAGAGCAAGAGCGTCTGTATCTGAACCCGTACCGCGATTCAAAGCCTCAGCTGCCATCAATAGGACATCAGCAAAGCGAATAGAGCGATAGTTGTTTGGATTGGTCAAGTTTTGATCACCGATATTAGAATCGCCTTGTCTTGGAATATACTTGCGATTGAAGAAACCTGTATGCTCATTCCCTTCTCCATAACTAACAGTTGGATCAGAAGCGGCTAAGGCCTCAATATTTAAAATTGCAATATCGCGACGATTATCACCAGATTCAAAAGCCTCGTAGGTCTCCAGAGTTGGTACGTTAAAACTGTAACCAGACTCAAAGTAAGGTCCAACGAAAGATCTTGGACCATTGAAACCAACAGCTACATTACCTTCGCTGCACTGCAAACATCCAAATCCTGCTCCTTCTAAATCGGTATATTGTACTTCAAATACAGACTCGATATTGTTTTCATTATCATTCTCAAACATGGTTGAGTAGTCGGTTAGGAGGTTGTACGGACCATTATTGATCAAATTGGTCAACACCGCAGCAGCCTCGTCAAATTTATCCTGATAGAGATAGGCTTTCCCAAGGAGTGCTTGTGCAGCACCTTTAGTGATACGTCCTTCTTGAGCTTGAGTGTAAGGCAAGTTATCAGCAGCATAAATCAAATCGAGCTCAATTTGCTGATAAACGTCAGCAACAGGCGTACGGTCAATAGTGAACTGCTCGCCAAATTGGATGCGTTTATCAACGGCCAATGGAACTGGTCCGAACCATTTAACCAACTCAAAGTAGTAATAGGCTCTCAAGAAACGGGCTTGAGCTAAAACACTTGGTTTATTTGGAAAATCAATCTTGTCTTGAAATTCCATGATGTAATTGGCCCTGTTTACACCTGCAAACATCCACCCCCAAATATCTCTTAATTGTTGGTTGTTCGGCGTATGGATCATATCATCTACTTGCTGAATTCCCGGTACGTCAGTGGCATTTTCACCACCAGCCAATGTATTGTCAGAGGCAATCTCTCCCAACATTACGTTCAGGTAAGTAGATTGCAACAGGTCATAAGCGCCAATAAGTGCAGCTTGATAATCGGCTTCGGTATTGAAATAATTCTCAGAATTGACATCTTGAGAATCGACATACACAAAATCGTCAGAGCAACTGATCGTTAGAACGACCGCGCTTAGGATTGTTAAAATGAATTTAAATTTTGTCATCATGTCTAATTATTAAAATGTTAGGTTTAGACCTAATAAATAGGTTCTCGGATTTGGATAAAATCCAAAGTCAAATCCAGCTGACAATGGGTCTCCATTAGTCACTGTTGGATCATAACCTCTGTACTTGGTCAGGGTAAACGCATTATTAACAGCGCCGTATACTCTTAAGTCTTGGAAACCAAATGTTCCTGATTCGAAGGTGTATCCCAATTGCATGTTTTGAGCACGAATAAAGGAAGCATCTTCTACATAGTAATCTGAAAACACTGAATTGGATGTAGCCGCCGTAGTCACACGAGGGACAGTATTCGAAGTGTTGGCACCATGCCATCTGTCTAAGTCGTAAGTAGTCCGATTAACAAGAGGAGTGTTACGCTCATAGTTACGCACCATGTCGTTACCTACAGAGGCAAAGAAATAGGATTGGAAATCAAGTTTTTTGTAATTGAAGGTTAAATTAAGACCTATAGTAAAGTCTGGTAATGGATCTCCAATATAAGTGCGATCATCTTCATCCAACACGCCATCTTGATTCACATCGACAAATCTCAAATCACCAGGAGCACCAGCTGAGCCCAGTAATAATTGAGATGGATGACTTTCTACTTCCGCTTGATTTTGGAAAATACCATCGGTTTTAAATCCATAGAAATAGCCAATTGGCATTCCTACTTCCATTCTTGACGGACCGACGAGGTTACCAATTCCAAATCCAACACCGGATGAAACGTAACCTAAGCTATTATTCACCTCAGTTACTGTGTTGTCAATGGTTGTGAAGTTCAAATTCAATCCAAAATCTAAGCTGTCTGAAAAACTCGTATTATAGCCCATACCGACTTCTAAACCTTTATTCTCGACAGAACCTGCATTAGCGAAAGGGGGGCCAGAGCCTGGTGCACTGGGTCCATTGATCCCTGAGGTTACAACTTGAAGTAATAAGTTTTCAGTCTTGCGCTTGAAATAGTCAACAGTTAATGACAATTTATTGTCAAACCACTTGGAGTCTACTCCCACATTAAAGGCAATTTGTTCCTCCCACTTCAAGGTTGGATTCGCAATTCCCCCTTGGGCAACACCAAACTGCAATTGGTTATCAAAGACATAAACACCTTCTCCATTGAGCAAGGAAGTGTATCTGAACGAACCAATTCTGTCGTTCCCTAAAACACCGTAACTACCGCGCAGTTTAAACAAGTCTGCGTTAACCAAATTATTAAAGAAATCTTCCTCCGACAATACCCAACCAGCAGAAAAAGTAGAGAATAGACCAAATTTATTAGATGGACCAAAGTTAGTCGAGCCATCTCTTCGGACAGTCGCAGTGAATAAATACTTCTGATTGTAGTTGTAGTCTAAACGACCGAAGTATGACAACAATCGTGAATCGTCAATTCTATTACTTCTGGTTTGAAAGTTGTTATTAACCATGCCTGCATTGTTCAAATGGGCATTGCCAAGATTAGTACCTTCCGCGAAGTCGGTTCCTACAAAAGCAAACTGGTCGGCTGTTGCTTTAAAAACAGAGGTTCCAACCATAGCTTTGAAATTGTGAGCATCATTTACAGTTTTCTCGTAACTCAAAATGGCGTCAAAGGTATAATCACGATAAAAAGAATCTTCCACATAATAGGCTGCGACATCAGTATCGAATACTTTATCAGCTACACCTTCAGATCCAAAGTCATTAACTCCTGAAAAGCTGCGATTGCGCACCTCAGTATAGTTCCACTGGTAGTTTACATCAGCGCTAAAGTCAGACCAAAACTTGTAGTTCAATCCAAACACACCACTAACACGATCTGCAACCACTTTATTCTGTGTCGCATCAATTTGCCATAAAGGATTAATCACCTCTATCGGCATATTCTCAGCTCTTGTGAAAGCGCCACTTGCGTCTCTCAAGGTATAAGTTGGTGCCATATTAAGAGCATTAAACAAAACTGATCCAATACCACCTTCTGGTAAGGTCTTGCGATTGGTTTTTGAATACAACATATTCATTTTAAACTTAAAATTGGTCGGCGTACCATCCGGTAATCTCAAATCAACTGTATAGTTAAAACGTGCGTTGTAGCGCTGAAATCCAGATTTATCCTTTCCGATAATACCATCTTGGGTGAAGGCTGACAAACCACCAGAGTAGCTCGCATTGTCTGAACCTCCTGATACACCAATACTTTGGTTAGAGGTAAAGGCTTGAGAGAAAACTGCATCTTGCCAATCAGTCCCACGACCTAGTGAGCCAACATTAGAATAGTAGGCCATATCACCATTAGAAACATATGCCTCATTTGTCAAAGATGCATAGTCCGTTGCATTGAGTGCTGGTAAACTGCGTGTCGTTTCCTGCACACCACCGTATGCGTCATATTGCACTTTTAGCGGCGACGCTTTACTTCCCGACTTGGTCGTTATGATGATTACCCCATTCGCGGCTCGCACACCATATATACCTGCGGAAGCATCTTTCAGTACAGAAATACTTTCAATATCTGAAGGGTTAATGACACTCAATTCCGATATCACATTACCATCCACAAGCACTAAAGGTCTTGCATCCCCATTGGTTCCAATACCTCTAATACGAATATCGAGACCAGCTCCTGGCGCACCCGAAGATGACGTTACTTGCACCCCAGCAACCTGGCCTTGCAGGGCCTGCTCAATTCGCGTTGGCTTTAACTTTTCAATTGTCTCGCTCGAGACGACACTGACCGCGCCAGACACTTCTTTGACACTTCTCGTGCCATAACCTACAACCACAACTTCATCGAGTTGCGCCGCATCTTGAGTTAAAGAAATGGTCATGGGTTCAGAAGAAACACCATTAATGGTGACTGTCTGATAACCTATGTAAGTCACAACCAAAGTAGCTTCTGTTGAAACATTAGATATGGAAAACTTACCGTCGAAGTCAGTCACTGCCCCTTGGTTAGCACCTCGAACAGCAATATTTGCACCCGGCACAGGCATTCCTGATTCGGAGTCCACAACAGTACCGCTCGCAGTAACCGATTGGGCTTGAACAGCAAAAACTCCCGCCATTAAAGCAATACAAGTAATTATTCTTTTCATTTTTAAGATATTTAACGAAAACGTTTGAGGGGCGAAAATAATATAGTATTTCACATTCTCAAAATGAAAAAGGATTATTTTAATAAAAACTTTTGAAGGTTATGAAATATTTATTATTATTATTAATAAGTTACACTATTATCAAAGAAGTAATTATTTCATTGAATATAAATTATTTTGTTTAATAAAAAAAAACAAAACCAAGCCTAAGCTTAAACAGTAGGGGTTAATTTTTGAAATAGTTGGGAAATATTGGGCATTGAAAGACGGAAAGTCTCTCCAATTTGAGGTTTAATAAAAAAAGCCTTCCGTATTTCAGGAAAGCTCTTCAATGGTTTTCTACAAACCTTCGGTTATCTTTCGATAACCGCAACACAACAAGTTAAACTTTTGCGGTCTGGACGGGACTCGAACCCGCGACCCCCTGCGTGACAGGCAGGTATTCTAACCAACTGAACTACCAAACCGTTGCATAGTTGCGGGTGCAAATATACATCGCATTTCCAATTTCGCAAACACTTTTTTGCTTATTACTAAGATTTACTTTAGTTTTTGTCGAGCGACAAGAAAAGTAGTGAGCACTGCATTGAAATTGTCTGCAACATCTACTGGAACATAGGTCATGCGATATTGACTGCATTTCAACTTGATAGCCTTGAAATAATTTTGCATTGCATTTTGATAATTAGACTGAATTTCAGAGGCATAAGTCTTAATTGATGCTCCTGTTTCGACATCTACAAAAGTTCGTGGCATATCATCAAAACTAAAGTCCAATTCGCTTTTCTTATCATAAGTATGAAATAGTACTACTTCGTGTTTGTTGAATTTCAGGTGTCGTAGCGCGTCAAATAATTGTTCTAATTCTCCGTCTGGTTCCATCATGTCAGTAAACACAAAAATCATGGAACGGCGGTGACATTTTTCGGCCACGTCATGAAGGGCGTGATATGTATCGGTTCGCCGGGCCTGATGCTTAGAGTTTAAAACCGTGACCAATTGGTTTAAAAGCATTTGATGGTGCTTAGATGCACTCTTTTCTGGAGCGTAAAATTCTAAATTATCGCTGTAGACACTCAAGCCTACCGCGTCTCTTTGTCGCTTAAGAATGCGCATTAAGGATGCAATGGCCAAAATGCTAAAACCGACTTTATTCAATTGATTAATATCGAACTTGTCAGTTGCTGGAAAGTGCATAGAACTGCTGTTGTCTAGCACAAAATGACAACGCAAGTTGGTTTCATCTTCAAATTTCTTTGTAAAGAATCTATCAGTTTTGGCATAAAGACGCCAATCGATATGTCGGGTAGATTCGCCAGGGTTGTAAATTCTATGTTCTGCAAATTCGGAAGAAAATCCGTGAAAAGGACTGCGATGAAAGCCAGACATAAATCCTTCAACAATGTCAGAGGCCAAAAGCTCAAGCCTTCCAACATCTACAGAGTCTACCATTACCTTTTGAAGTGCCATAGTGCAAAGTAATAAAAAAAGGGATTGCTGGAGCAATCCCTTACAATCTCTTCATTCGAGTCTGCTTATAGCAGTGCGTCAACAGCTTCGGCGTAGACCGCCTTTGGCGCAACACCAACCTGACGCGTAATTACCTCACCATTTTTAAAGACCAAAACTGTGGGAATATTGCGCACGCCATACTTGGCAGCGAATTCTTGATTGGCGTCCACGTCAACTTTGCCAACGACAGCACGGCCGTCATAATCATTACTTAATTCTTCAATTACTGGACCAACCATTCGACATGGACCGCACCATGCCGCCCAAAAATCTACTACTACTGGTTTATCGCTATTCAAAACTACCTCTTCAAAGGTCGCGTCTGTTATCTCTAATGCCATGATAATGTTGTTTTATTTAAAATGATGGTACAAAATTAATTAAAAAAATAGGTAAGGCTTCTAATTTGGATCTAAATTAACGTTTGACAAAACAATGCCAAAAACTAATTCAGTTTGAAATGTATTTGTTGGTCTTCAAGAACCTTCAATAACTCTTGAGAAATGTTAACCTTGTAATTTCGGCTGGGCAAGCTCAATTTCACGGACTCTTCCATGTCGTAAACATCAATTCTAAGATGATGCTTACCTGCATGTTGGTCGATAATGCTTTGAATTGTCTCAATTAATGTTTCGTCAATATCTTCTAAATTCAATTGAATAGACAATTTGTCGGCCATAGCGTTCATGACGTCTTGAAGCAGTTGCATACTAGTAAAAGTAATGCGGGGGTCACCAGCCTTGCCAGTCTCCTTATTCTCCCATCCCGGTTTGACAAGCGCTCGGATATACAAAAAACTATTGGCCACTAACAGATGCCTAAATCTCAAATAATCTTCTCCAAAAATTCTGAAGGTATAACTATCCGTATAGTCTTCAAGCACAAAAGAAGCCCATCCCGAGCCTTTGGCGTTGATTCTGTGCTGTACGTCAGTTACAACACCTCCAAAACTCAAATCCTTATTGACCAGCTTCTGCAGATGTTGCATCAGTTCGAGAGAAGCGTTGCAAAAGGTGTTTAACTCAACTCTGTAATCATCCAAGGGATGACCAGAAATATAGATTCCAACCACTTCTTTTTCTCTTGCCAATTTTTCCATAGCCCCCCACTCTGGACAATCGGGAATTTCAGGTTCAGGCATTTGAACCTCGCTAGAATCTCCAAACAGACTTACTTGCGCAGCATTTTCATTGTCTTGATAACGATTCCCATAGCGCAAGGCCTTTTCTAAAAAACTTTGACCATCGCCAGAATTGAAAAAATACTGAGCCCTATGGGTGCCGGCGAAACAATCGAAAGCTCCTGCATTGGCCAGACTTTCAAATGATTTTTTATTCACCGCTCGTAAATCTATTCTTCTTGTCAAATCAAACACATTTACGAATGGCCCATTTAATTTTCTGTCTGAAACCATCGCCTCAACAGCAGCACCTCCTACCCCTTTGATAGCCCCCATTCCAAATCTAATAGCATTGTCTTTGTTTACAGAAAATTTGTGATAAGACTCATTGACATCAGGACCTAAGACGGGAATCTTCATCCGCCTGCATTCCTCCATAAAAAAGGTGACTTTTTTGATATCGCTCATATTATTGGACAACACTGATGCCATATACTCAGCAGGATAATGCGCTTTTAAATAGGCTGTTTGATAAGCGATCCAAGCATAACATGTAGAATGGGACTTATTGAAGGCATAACTTGCAAAAGACTCCCAATCTTTCCAGATTTTCTCCAATTTATCGGCATCGTGTCCTTTTAATGAAGCCTGTTCGACAAATTTAGGCTTCATTTTATCGAGGACATCTTTTTGCTTTTTACCCATCGCCTTTCTCAAAATATCCGCCTCACCTTTGGTGAAATCAGCAAGTTTTTGAGACAGTAACATCACCTGTTCCTGATAGACCGTAATCCCATAGGTGTCTTCGAGGTAATGTGCCATTTCTGGCAAATCGTATTCGATTTCTTCCTCGCCATGCTTTCTTTTGATAAATTGAGGTATGTACTCAATTGGTCCAGGGCGATAGAGGGCATTCATGGCGATCAAATCATCGAACTTTGTGGGCTTGAGTTCTTTGAGATATTTTTGCATACCTAAAGATTCATACTGAAAAATACCAACTGTTTCCCCACCTTGAAAAAGTTCAAATGTCTCTAAATCGTCCAATGGAAATTGATCTGGATCCAGAGAAACGCCATGTTTCGCTTTGATGATTTTTAGGGTATCCTTAATAATGGTAAGAGTTCGTAAGCCTAAAAAGTCCATTTTCAACAACCCTGCCTCCTCTACCACAGCATTGTCAAACTGTGTCACAAACATCTCAGAATCTTTGGCGGTGGCTATTGGCACAAATTCGCTGATGTCGCCAGGCGTAATAATAACTCCGCAGGCATGAGTACCTGTGTTCCTCAGTGAACCTTCTAAAATTCTCGCTTGATTGATAGTTTCAGACTCAAGGTCTTCGCCATCAGCAATATTGAGCAACTGGTTAGTTCGCTCCATATCCTCTTTTCGGAGTTTACTGTTCAATTCTTTCTCATCGGTACCAAACAATTTGTCGAGCTTCCACATGTCGGGTACAAGTTTGGCCAAACGATCGGCCTCGTTCAAAGGCAAATCCAATACTCTTGCTGTGTCACGAATAGCTGATTTGGCTGCCATGGTCCCGTAGGTTATAATCTGAGCTACCTGATTGCTGCCGTATTTCTCAATAACATAGTCAATCACCTTGGATCTACCTTCGTCATCAAAATCGATATCAATATCGGGCATGCTAATACGATCTGGATTGAGAAATCTCTCGAAAAGCAAATTATATTCAATTGGGTCGATATTAGTAATTTTCAAACAGTAGGCCACGGCAGAGCCAGCTGCAGAGCCACGGCCAGGCCCGACAGAAACGCCCATTTGGCGCGCTGCTCGAATAAAGTCAGCTACAATCAAAAAATAACCAGGATATCCTGTATTCGCTATTGTTGCTAATTCGAAATTAAGCCTTTCTTCTATCTCTGGACTTAAGTCGCCATACCTCATTTTGGCCCCTTCAAAAGTCAAATGCCTCAAATAGGCGTTCTCCTCGTCATCAGGGTTATCGCAGACAAAATTTTCTGGGATTTCAAATTTTGGCAGCAATACGTTTCGAGCCAATTCGTATGGCTCAATCTTATCCAGCAGCTCTGAGATATTTAAAATGGCCTCTGGGATATCAGCAAATAATTGCTTCATTTCATCAGGCGATTTAAAATAATACTCCTGATTGTCTAAACCATATCGGAACCCGCGACCCCGACCTATTGGTGTTTGTTGTTTTTCACCATCCTTTACGCAAAGCAGAATGTCATGGGCATTAGCATTGTCTTTACTGGTATAATAGGTGTTATTGGTCGCAACCAACTTAACCTGGTGTTTGAGAGAAAAGTCAATAAGAGATTTGTTAACCCTGTCTTCGTCCTCTTGTCCGTGCCTCATCAATTCAATGTATAGGTCGTCTCCAAATTGCTTCTTCCACCATAGCAAGGCCTCTTCAGCCTGATGCTCCCCAACATTCAGAAGTTTCGAAGGTACTTCACCATACAAATTACCTGTTAAAACAATAATACCCTCCTTGTATTGTTCAATAACAGACCTGTCAATTCTCGGGACATAATAAAACCCATCGGTATAGCCAATGGAGGACATTTTTGAAAGATTTTTATAGCCTATTTTATTTTTTGCAAGAAGAACTATTTGATATCCATTGTCCTTAAAAGATTTGTCTGTGTGGTTTTCACAAACCTGAAATTCACAACCTAGAATACCTTTTAACTGGTGCTCAGAATTTTGATTGTGTTTTTGAATTGCTTTTACGAAGTGAAAAGCTCCCATCATGTTAGCATGATCTGTGAGGGCCACAGCAGGCATATGCATATCGGCGGCAGACTTTACCAAATCCGCAACACTGGTCGTCGATTGTAAAATTGAAAATTGAGAATGGTTATGTAAATGAGCGAAAGGGGCCGCCTCCAAGTCTCTTGACAGCGGACTTTTTTGATCAAATTTAACAGACTCCGTCTTAAGTTCCGATATTTTGTCAGAGGCCTTTTTGAGATTAACATGCTTCAATCCGATTTTTTCAATGGGATGTGGATTCACTACTTTGAACCTTTCCAAATAATCTGGTTTCGCTGCTAAAGCTTCTACAGAAAATTGACCTGTTCGAATCAATTCAAAGAAACATCTGGCGGTTGCCTCAACATCTGCGGTCGCATTATGAGCTTCTGAAAAAGGCACCCCAAAGAGAAAATTGTGCAATTCTGTAAGCGTAGGGAGCTTAAACTTCCCTCCTCTACCCCCTGGAATTTGACAGATTGAAGCGGTTGTTTCTGTGCAGGTGTCTAAAATAGACTTTCCATTTAACGGATTGGCATTTTTTATTCTCAAATACTCGGCCCCTAAAATATTTAAGTCGAAACCTACATTTTGTCCAACTACAAACTTGGACTTAGAAAGCACCTCGGAGAACACATCCAAAACTTCGCTCAACGACCTGCCATTTTGAAGAGCTAATTCTGTGGAGATGCCGTGAATTTTTTCTGCATCGAAAGGAATATTAAATCCTTCTGGAATAATTAAATAGTCCTGATGATCAATACATTCGCCCATCTCATCGTGCAATTGCCAGGCAATTTGCACGCACCTTGGCCAATTGTCAAGATCCGATACGGGAGCCCCCCATTTTTTGGGCAAGCCAGTGGTTTCTGTGTCAAAAATTAAATACAAACTAGGCGCTAAATTTAGAGTTTAAAAATAAGACAAATCTATGCTAGGGTCACGTAACAACCCAAGCAGTTATAAACATACTCTATATTACTAAGGAATGGCAGGGACAAGAGGTACTCGAAACATGCGGCCTATGGTAAAATTGACCGAACTATTTCCATCGGCAGAATAGGCGGTAAACCAAAACTCACCAGAAATATACTTTTCTTCTATGTTATATTCTTTCAACTCAATATTTCCACCACTCTTTTCGCCCAAACCATTAGAGCCGTCATTTAATGTACTAAAGGATAAATTATCCTGCGCAAATCCGATACTAGCCGAAGAAGTACTGCTCAAGCCATAATCTCCAATTGCAGTGGCTGGAATCTTGATTTGTAAAATATTATTGCCCTTATGGCCTGTGACAGTAATGACATCTGAAACTACGATTGCAGAAAAAGAACTTGCTCGCCAAACCGAATCATCATTCAGCAAACCTTGAAGCGAAGGATTACTGAACACCAAATTGTCTTTGCACCCAGCAAAAAGCAACAAAATACTTAAGAAAAACAGGACTCTTTTCATCTGATACAGTATGTAGGCACTAAGGTAATCAAAAAATAGAAATATATTAAATGGCTCGACAAAATAATACTATATTTGCGCTCCATTAATAACCGAGGTCGTGACCTCTTAAATTAATTATATGTCAGTAAAAATTAGATTACAGCGCCATGGTAAGAAAGGCAAACCATTCTATTGGATTGTTGCTGCGGACGCCCGTTCAAAAAGAGATGGTAAATATCTCGAAAAATTAGGAACTTATAATCCCAACACAAACCCAGCGACTATTGATCTCGATATTGACGGTGCTGTGAAATGGTTGGAATTTGGTGCACAACCAACGGATACAGCAAAGCAATTGTTGTCTTACAAAGGGGCTCTTATGAAAAAACACCTAAAAGGTGGAGTAAAAAAAGGGGCTTTTACCGAGGAAGAAGCAGAGGCAAAATTTCAGGATTGGTTGAGCGTGAAAGCACAAGCGATTGCAGATAAGGCCTCCGGGCTTGCGAGCGCTAAAGCTGCCAAAGCTGCTGAAGCACACGCTGCCGAAAAAGCGGCCAATGAAGCCCGATTAAAGGCGCAAGCTGAAACAGCTGCCGCAATTGTGGCAGAAGAAGCTGCAACAGAGGAAGTCGTTGCCGAAGAAACTGCTGTTGAAGAAGCTGCAACAGAGGAAGTCGTTGCCGAAGAAACTGCTGTTGAAGAAGTAGCACCAAAGGCTGTCGAGGAAACTCCTGCCGAAGAGACTGCTGCTGAAGAAGTAACACCTGAGGCTGCTGCTGAAGAAACCGAAAAACAAGAAGAAGAATAAGCATTTCTTTTTAGATTGTATCTTTGAACCCGCTACTATGATGTAGCGGGTTTTTTATTGAATTATGGATAAAAAAGACTGTTTTTATTTTGGGACTATCGTTCGCAAGTTCAGCTTCAAAGGTGAGCTGCTTGTCAAGACAGATACCGACCAACCTGAACTAATCGAACAACTCGAAGTTGTACTAATCGAAAAAAACAATGGCTTAATGCCCTATTTTATCTCGTCGACACACCTGCATAAGTCCGCCTTGTTGAGATTAAAACTTGAAGATGTTGACGATGAAAAAGCAGCAGATGCCCTGATGAAATGCGATCTTTACTTGCCAATGAGCGCACTCCCTAAGTTAAAAGGAAATAAATTTTACTATCACGAAGTGATTGGCTTTACCGTAAGTGACGAACGCTTCGGCCCCGTTGGTGAAATTACAGGAGTGAACGACCAAACAGCTCAGGCCATCTTTGAAATAGATCATCACAGTAATGAGGTGCTCATCCCCATCAACGACGATTTTATAAAACGGGTTGATCGTGAAAAGAAAATCATTTTTATGGATGTACCACAAGGATTAATTCAACTTTATCTCCCCGAATAAGGATATTATTTAACACATTACTTAACTTTGTCACTTAAATTACAACTATGAAGCCAGACCTTTTCGAATCACCAGATTATTACGGTATTGATGACTTGTTGACAGAAGAACACAAACTCGTTAGGGCAGCTGCCCGGGAGTGGGTCAAGCGAGCTGTTTCTCCCATCATTGAAGATGCAGCACAAAATGCCGAGTTTCCAAAAAGTATTGTTTCAGGTTTAGCTGAGATTGGTGCTTTTGGACCCTATATTCCGGAGTCCTATGGCGGAGCGGGATTGGATCAAATTTCTTATGGTTTGATCATGCAGGAAATCGAACGTGGCGATTCGGGAGTTCGCAGCACAGCGTCTGTACAATCGTCCCTCGTTATGTATCCCATTTACGCCTATGGCACTGAAGAACAAAGACAAAAATTTCTTCCAAAACTGGCTTCAGGAGAATTTATGGGGTGTTTTGGTCTGACCGAGCCAGACCACGGTTCAAATCCGGGAGGAATGACCACGAATTACAAGGACATGGGTGACCATTACCTTTTGAATGGCGCGAAGATGTGGATTTCAAATGCTCCTTTTGCTGATATTGCGATAGTTTGGGCCAAAAATGAAGCGGGCAGAATTCACGGACTGATTGTCGAACGGGGCATGGAAGGATTTAGCACACCTGAAACCCACAACAAATGGTCACTAAGAGCGAGTGCTACTGGTGAACTCATATTTGACAATGTAAAGGTGCCTAAAGAAAATCTATTGCCCAACAAATCTGGATTAGGCGCTCCTCTAGGTTGTTTGGACTCTGCGAGATATGGTATTGCTTGGGGGGCTATTGGTGCAGCTATGGACTGTTACGACACCGCCTTGCGTTACAGTCAAGAGCGCATGCAATTCGATCGGCCCATTGGTCAGTTTCAGCTGCAGCAAAAAAAACTGGCCGAGATGATAACCGAAATCACCAAAGCGCAGCTTTTAGCATGGCGCTTGGGCGTACTGAAAAATGAAGGCCGAGCTACAACAGCACAAATTTCAATGGCTAAAAGAAATAATGTTGACATGGCGATTAATATCGCTAGAGAAGCACGACAAATATTGGGTGGAATGGGTATTACCGGCGAGTATCCAATTATGAGACACATGATGAATCTTGAGAGTGTTATTACATATGAAGGAACTCATGACATCCATTTGCTGATCACAGGAATGGACGTGACTGGACTGAATGCGTTCAAATAAAGTTTACTTCGTTTGAACTTTTTAAAAAATAGCATGATGAATTCTTTTTGGCGTAAAACCCTCAGTATAGTCCTTTGCACCCTGGGGTTGTCATGTCAACCTAAAAAAGAAAACTCTACTAACATGGTCGATTCCACTACTCAAAATTTCAATTTCCTTGCCCTAGGAGATAGTTACACCATTGGTGAAAGCGTTTGTGATACCTGTCGCTGGCCTGCTCAATTAAAGGCATCGTTAATAAATGAGATGCCTAACTCTGAAATCAGTTTGAGCATCATTGCTCAGACAGGCTGGACAACAACCGATTTACTTCAGGCCATTTCCGAGGCTTCGCCATCGAATGATAATAATTTGGTTTCTCTGCTTATCGGTGTCAACAACCAATACCAAGGCAAGCCTTTTTCAATTTATGAGACAGAGTTTGTCCAATTATTGGACATTGCAATCGAAAAGGCAGGCGGCAACAAAACTAAAGTTATTGTGGTATCAATTCCAGATTACGCCTTCACACCTTTCGGTCAGGCCATGTCAAATCCCAATCAAATTACCTCTGATATCATTGAATACAACACTTTTGCCGAATCAGTTTGCACTCAAAGGGGGATTTCATTCGTCAATATAACAGACATTACTCAAGAAGGTCTGAATGACCCAAGCCTTGTGGCAACTGATGGCCTGCATCCCTCTGAAGCCGCTTACACCCTTTTCGTGGAGCGTTTGATTTCAGTAGCTAAGTTGAAATTAATCGATTAATTATTCCTCTGGCGCCAAGGTTACCGCAAGACCTTCTAGTTCTTTTGAAATTACAATTTGACACCCTAAACGGCTGTTGGATTTAACAAATAAGGCGTCTGCTAACATAGCCAATTCATCTTCGGTTTGCTCGGGTAATTGATGATCCGATTCAACATAACATTGACATGAGGCGCACATGGCCATACCGCCACAAATGCCAATTGTCCCCTCGGGCGCCAACTCAAATCCCTTAACCACTTCCATCAGGTTCATTGCCATATCAGTCGGCGCTTGTACTTCATGAGTCGCCCCATCGCGATCCGTGATATGAATAGTGACATCAAGCATCAGTCTATAGATTTTACAACGGATTTAGGCGCTTCTTTTCTAGTACCATCAAATCCATCTACGCCACTCACCGTAGTATATTTGAAAATTGATTTTTTGTTGGGATGAATAATTTTATAGGCTGATTGACACATCAAGGTCGCCTCATGGAAGCCGCACAAAATAAGTTTCATTTTACCTGGATAGGTGTTCACATCTCCAATGGCAAAGACGCCAGGTATGTTCGTCTGATAATCCAATGTATTATTAACCTTAATAGCATTTTTTTCTATCTCAAGACCCCAATCTGCAATTGGACCAAGTTTTGGTGTTAATCCAAAAAGAGGTATGAAGGCATCCGCAATCAAGCGCAGTGGCTCATTTGCTTCTTGCTTTACCAAGACTGCTTCCAATCGATCACTCCCCTCCAATTCGACTACTTCGGCTGGGGTGATCAAGTTGATCAAGCCGTCCTTTTTCAATCGCTGTACTTTTTCTACGGAATCTAAAGCACCTCTAAATTCGTTTCTGCGGTGTATCAAGGTCACTTTGGAGGCTATAGTAGCCAAGAAAATAGACCAGTCGAGAGCCGAATCACCGCCTCCAGCAATTACAACGTTTTTGTTGCGATAAAATTCAGGATCCTTGATGGCATATGAGACACCCTTTGATTCAAAAAATCCTATCCGATCGATCAACGGTTTTCGTGGTTCAAAACTTCCCAGACCTCCTGCAATAGCAATGACCTTAGCCCGATGAACTGTTCCTTTATTTGTAGTCACCACAAACGAGCCATCTGCTTGTTTTTCTATAGTCTCAGCGCGTTCCCCTAAGGTAAATCCTGGCTCAAACTGCTTGCACTGTTCCATTAAATTATCGACCAAATCACCAGCCAAAATTTCAGGAAATCCTGGAATATCGTAAATCGGTTTTTTGGGATAAATCTCTGTACATTGACCGCCCGGCTGCACCAAGGCATCGATCAAGTGACACCGTAATTTGAGTAATCCCGCTTCGAAAACCGCAAACAAACCCGTTGGACCTGCGCCAATGATTAGAATGTCTGTTTGTATCATAACGGTTAAATATTGATTACGTTTTCTATTTGGGGGGCGTACTTTTTAATGGTCATTTCAACACCAGACTTCAGCGTCATTTGATTCACACTACAATTGGTGCAAGCCCCTTCAAGTCTTACCTTAACTGTAGTCATGTTTTCAATGCTAACTAAAGAAATATCACCGCCGTCATTTTGCAAAAAAGGTCTAATTTCTTCCAAGGCCTTTTCAATATTCTCCGTGAGTGTTTCTGCTGTCATTATCGTTTATTTTGAGGCAGAGCAACCTGCCATAGTCGTTATTTTAATTACTTCTGTAGGAGGTAAACTCTTGTTGCGTTTGACCATTTCCGTTACCATGTTTTGAGTAATATTTTCAAATACTTTGGGAAGTGGACCCTGTTCTTGGAGAGCCGCAGGCCTGCCGACATCACCAGCTTCTCGAATACTCTGAACGAGGGGGACTTCACCTAAAAATGGCACACCTAAATCTTCTGCAAGTGAAGCTGCTCCTCCATCTCCAAAAATATAATATTTATTATCCGGCAACTCTTTGGGGGTAAAGTAGGCCATATTTTGAACTATGCCAAGGACAGGGACTTGAATACTGTCTTGTTGAAACATGGCTACTCCTTTACGAGCGTCGGCCAAAGCAACGGCTTGAGGCGTACTGACAACAACCGCTCCAGTAATTGGCATGGCTTGCATGATACTCAAATGAATGTCTCCTGTTCCAGGTGGCAAATCGACAATCAAAAAATCTAACTCACCCCAGTCCGCATCAAAGATCATTTGATTCAAGGCTTTAGAAGCCATTGGACCTCTCCAAATAACAGCCTGATCGGGCTTAGTAAAAAAGCCTATTGACAAAATTTTTACCCCATAATTTTCTACAGGTTTCATTTTGGCCTTACCATCTACCTGAACCGACAGAGGCCGTTGATCGAACACGTCAAACATTATGGGTATAGATGGCCCATAAATATCGGCGTCTAGTATACCAACTTTAAATCCCATGTTTGATAGAGATACCGCCAAATTTGCAGTCACTGTACTTTTTCCAACGCCGCCTTTTCCGGAGGCTACCGCAATAATATTTTGAATACCAGCAATTGGTTGTCCTTTAATAGTCGGGGCGTTGTTAGCTGTTGGAGCGTTCACCGTTACGCGCACCTCCACTTTGGCCTTTTCGAAAACCAAATCGTGTATTGTTTTCATGATATCGACTTCAACACGCTTTTTAGCTTGTAGGGTAGGATTTGAAATGGTCACATCGACAACCACCTCATCTCCAAAGATGACTACATTTTTAACTACCCCACTGTCCACCATATTTTCGGCTTCACCGGGAGCCGTTATGGTTTTTAAAGCATTGAGAATTGCCAATTTATCAAAAGTCATGGGTGCTTTTTAGGAATTGATTTATATTGCAAATATACTGGTAATGTTAGAATTTACTGTTGCCCAGGACCTAAGAATTGGGATGGATCCCAAAATAGATTCTTAAAATCAACAACTTGATCTTTTACCACCTTTACACCCTCCAATTCCAAGAGTTGACGCATGATATCCGACCCACCAAAATGGTGTTTTCCCGTCAACAGGCCATTTCTGTTGACCACCCTATGAGCAGGAATCTCACCTTTGTTTGAAACGGTTAAGGCGTAACCGACAGTCCGAGAGCTCCCTTTAGCGCCCAAATAATTAGCGATAGCGCCATAACTGGTAACCCGTCCTTCTGGAATTTGTAGAACAACCTCATAAATCAAGTGATGAAAATCTTTTTGGACGTAAATTGTCATGATGTGAAACTACTATAAAAAGTGATTAGGGCAATAATAGCGGAGACTAAACCTATGATATAATTCATATTCTGCGCAGAAAATATCTTTAAGTGCTTCAGAGCGTCGAAGAAAAAAATATACACATACAAAATGCTAAACGTACCCATGGTTGCACCCGCAATGTAAAGACCGATCTCATAGGGGTCAAAATGAAACCAATCCCAGGACGAAAAAGTCAAGGCCATATAGGCTTGATAAGGGATGGGTAGAAAATTGATTGCGGATAAAAACATCCCCTGGAAAAGGTAACTTTTTTTGCTATTTAAATCAACCGTAGGCAATCCTGATGGTTTTGGGTGGGCGATAAATCCAAAATAAATACCCACTAAAATAAAAATCACTCCTGCTACAAGTTTGAGAACCGCAATCAACTCAGGATGATCAGAAATATATCGTGAGAAAAATATTGCTATCATCGTTTGTGCTAACACGACCAAGCAAACGCCAATAGAGAAGCTCACCGATCTGGGATAGCCAACGGTAACACTAATTTTTGCGGCAGAAATGTTGAGTAAGCCTGGAGGAATCACTCCAACTGCAGCTACTAAAAATCCCAATAAAAAAAGAAAAGGGGTCTCCACTAGCTTCCGAATTTAAATTTTAAATAGGTAATGGGTTTGTTTTCAGCCAAATATTGCGACTCATAAAAGGTTTGAACAGTGCGTACCACATCTGGTGTATGATCGGACTTATACACATTGTGATTGCTGTACAAAATCTCATGACCTAGGCCCTGCAATAAACCAAGAGTATAGCCGTGCATAAACTCGCTGTCAGTCTTTAAATGAATTATGCCCTCGGGTTTTAAAATTTTTTGATATGACTTTAGAAATTCCGGATTAGTCATGCGGTGTTTGGTTCGCCTGTATTTGATCTGAGGATCGGGAAAAGTAATCCAAATCTCATCGATTTCATGATTGTCGAAAGCGAAGGCAATGAGTTCAATTTGCGCCCTTAAAAACGCGACATTGCGCAAGCCAGTCTCTAATGCTGTTTTGGCACCTCTCCAAAATCTCGCCCCTTTGATATCTATGCCGATATGGTTAGTTTCGGGACGCAAAGCACCCAGGGCTAGCGTGTATTCTCCTTTCCCACAGCCCAGCTCAAGGACGATAGGTCGATCGTTTTTAAACACCAACTCGCGCCACTTGCCTTTGAACGGGAAATTGTCATTGATCAGTTCCTCCCGAGACGGTTGTATGACATTTTCAAAGGTCTCATTTTCCTTAAATCGCCGAAGTTTGTTTTTACTACCCAAGTTATAATCTTTTGGTAAAGATAAACTTTTGGAGCAAAAGTTTATTGCGGCTGTGCGGAAGCTTTGGCGAGTGTAAAGGAGAACTCGCTTCCCGTATCGACTGCACTCTCGACAAATAATTTTTCGTCATGCGCCTCTAAAATGTGCTTAACAATTGCTAACCCTAGCCCCGATCCACCCTCTTTTCTCGATCCGCTTTTGTCAACTCTATAGAAACGTTCAAAAATTCGAGGGATATGTTTTTGGTCAATGCCTTCACCGTTATCTGTAATTCTGACTATTACTTTTTCGGTAGTCAAATTCTCAACGGCAACCTCAGTTGTTCCATTTTGACTTCCATATTTGATTGAATTAATTATCAAATTGGAAACCACTTGCTGCAACCGCTGCTGATCTCCTCTGACTAAAATAGGGCTCTTGTAATTTTGAACAAAAGTAAGTGTAATGTTTTTGCGATGGGCCTTCATCTCACACAGTTCAAACACATTTTTAACTACCTCCAAAACATCAAATTCAGTCTGGTCGAGAGTCATCACCCCTGCCTCTAATTGGGTAATCATATCTAAATCTTTAACGATGAAGGCCAGACGATCGACTCCCTTTTCTGCACTTTTCAAATACTTTGTCAGCAAGTCGGGGTCATTTTTAGCTCCATCTAAAAGAGTAGAAATATAGCCTTGTACTGTAAAAAGGGGGGTTTTCAATTCATGAGACACATTGCCAATAAATTCCTTTCTATAGGCTTCACGAACTTTTAATGTCTCTATTTCTAGCTTCTTATTTCTGGCATAGTTATCTATTTCTTGAGTCAAATTAGTCATATCTGTTGTAATTTGATCCTTAACAAAGGACGTCGATTCGAGCAGACTCAAGTCATCATATATTTGTTTTACTTGGCGGTAAATAAAATATTCAATGCGATACTGAACCAATCCAAATACTAAAAGAAAGGAGAAAACGGCCGACATCAATACCCACAACCAATGGAACTGACCCATGATTACCATCAGTAACAAAATCAGGACAGACTGGGACAAACTATAGAGCACAGCAGTTTTAATTGCAAACTTGTATGATTTTTTCATAAAACGAAACTAGCTATTCGGAGAACTTATACCCAACTCCCTTGACCGTTTCCACCCGGTCGTCACCTATTTTTTCTCTTAACTTGCGGATATGGACGTCAATGGTTCTGCCTCCCACAACCACATCGTTACCCCAAACCATATTTAAAATTTCATCTCTTTTAAAAACCTTACCTGGTCGGGACATAAGTAATGACAGTAATTCAAATTCTTTTCGAGGCAATGAATGCGCTTCCTCATTTTGAATAACTGTATAAGCATCACGGTCAAGAGTTAAGGAACCTACCGTGACTTTTAAATTACTTTCTGTTGTGTTCAAACGGCGTAAAAGCGAGGCCACTTTCCCAATTAAAAGTTTGGGCTTAATGGGCTTGGTAATATAGTCATCTGCTCCTGCCTCGAAACCAGCGAGTTGCGAATAATCCTCTCCTCTCGCGGTAAGGAAGGTAATTAATACATGGTTCAATTCAGGAATTGAACGAATCTGTTCACAAGCTTGTATGCCGTCCATTTCGGGCATCATCACATCTAGGACTATCAAATCGGGTTTTTCTTTTCTGGCTTTTTTTACAGCTTTAATGCCGTTCTCAGCCGTTACAACCTGATACCCTTCTTTCTGGAGATTGTAAGTTAAAATTTCAAGAATGTCTGGATCATCGTCAACCAGTAAAATCTTAACGTCACTCGGATTCATCTTGCCAATTATTATTAGTCGGGGTAAATTTATGAAATATTATCGGGTCAAATCTAAATACAATATTACCAGAAAGTTATCAAATTGAACTCGGGTCTGTCGTTGCACAAGTCCATCGACCGTTCTTCAGGAAAATCCCTCAGATGGCGTTTGGAATTTTGTACTTTTGTTTTTTAACTCAAAGGTGATAACACAACAAGATATTTTTTCAATTAAATCAGCTAACGAATTTGAACAAACGGCTTGGGAGGTGTTCAAATATCAATTCGAAAATAACGCCATTTATAGGTCTTATTGCGACTTACTCTGCAAGCACCCTTCGGACATCAAATCCATAGAGCATATTCCTTTTTTACCCATTGAGTTTTTCAAAACTAGAACCGTAATCACTGGGAAGCCCCAAATCCAAAAAACCTTCAGAAGTAGCGGAACCACAGGATCAACTCAAAGCCAGCATCATGTGGTTGATATGCAATTATATCAGAAATCTGGACAGAAGGGGTTTGAGATGTTCTACGGTCCTTTAAGTCATTATGCTGTTTTGGCGCTATTACCCTCATATTCCGAAAGAAATGATGCTTCTTTGGCCTTTATGGTGGAAGACTGGATGTGTCAATCTCAGCATCAAATCAACGGATTTTATTTGAATAATCTCAACGAATTATCTGAAGTAATTAAGCAAATTGAAGCCTCTCAGCAAAAAACCATTCTAATTGGAGTAACCTTTGCCCTACTCGATTTAGCGGAACAATTCCCCCAACCGCTTAAACATACCATTTTGATGGAAACAGGAGGTATGAAAGGTCGTCGAAAGGAAATGGTCAGAAGTGAGGTTCACGCCATCTTAACAAAGGCCTTTGAGGTTGATCAAATTCACAGTGAATACGGCATGACAGAACTGTTGAGCCAAGCCTATTCCAAAGGAAAAGGCCTGTTTCATTGCCCCCCTTGGATGAAGGTTCTCGCCAGAGAACAAGAAGACCCCTTCCAAATTGCAAAATTAAATACTACTGGTGGCCTTAACATTATTGACCTGGCCAATCTTCATTCTTGTTCGTTTATAGCCACGCAAGATCTTGGACGCATTCACTCAAACGGTGACTTTGAAGTATTAGGACGTTTTGACCACTCAGATATCAGAGGATGTAATCTTATGGTGGTTTAGCTTTTTAAGACAATTGTTTAAAACATCTTGCTAAAATTTACTCATTTCATTATAATTTAAAATAAATATAACTGACTTTTGCGTTGACAATAATTGATGAAAGTAGCTATAATTGGATCCGGCATTGCGGGCCTGGCCGCTGCGGTTCGAATGGCCGTTGCTGGACATCAGGTCTCGATTTATGAAGCCAACGGTTTCATCGGAGGAAAACTCTCCTCCTTCAAATTAGGAAATTACCGTTTTGATGCAGGGCCCTCACTTTTTACCATGCCCCACTATATTGTGGAATTATTTGAACTGGCCGGCGAAAAAGTTGAGAATTATTTTCAATACACCTCAAAAACGATTGGGTGCAAATACTTTTGGAAAGATGGTATTGTTTTAAACGCTTACACAGACCAAAAGGCCTATTTGAAAGAAGTTGAAAACCAACTGGGAGTTCCTGAGACAAAGCTCAAGACCTATCTGGATCGCGCTCAACTGAAGTACGAACTGACTGCTCCTCTTTTTTTGGAGCAATCACTTCACAAATGGCGCGGTCTATTGCGCAAAGAAACTTGGGAATGCATCAAACATTTATCCCTGTTCGAAATTGGACAAAGCTTGCATGAAGTCAACCAAAAACAGCTAGGAGAGCCGCATTTGGTTCAACTCTACGACCGATTTGCTACCTACAATGGCTCCAACCCATTTCAAACACCTGGTATTATGACACTTGTTCAACATCTTGAACATCACTATGGCACCTTTGTTCCCAAAAAAGGTATGGTGTCAATTAGTGAATCCATTGCAGCGCTTGCCGAGAGGTGTGGCGTTATCATTCACCTGAACAATCGGGTAGACGAAATTATAGTAAAAGCCAAAAAAGCCACTGGTATTCGGATAGGAAAAGCCACCGTTGATGCCGACTTGGTAATTTCCAATATGGATGTCGTACCGACCTACCGCCACTTGCTTCCAAATCAAAAAGCTCCTGAGCGAATTTTAAGTGAATCTCGATCCAGTTCTGCCATTATATTTTATTGGGGAATCAAATCTTCTTTCCCGAACCTTGAATTGCATAATATCTTTTTTTCTCAGGACTACAAGGCTGAATTTGAAGCGATTTTCAAAGACCAAACAGTCCCTCTCGATCCAACCATTTACGTCAATATCACTTCTCGGGATGTGGATGGAGATGCTCCAGATGGTTGTGAGAATTGGTTTGTAATGATCAACACCCCCTGTGATTCTGGACAAGACTGGGACAACATGGTTGCCCAACTGCGTGAGGCGGTTTTAAATCACCTGCAAGTGATTCTGAAAAAAGACCTCAGCTCTCTCATTGAAGAGGAATATGTCATGACGCCGCCCATGATTGCTGAGCGCACAGGATCCTATCAAGGCGCCCTTTACGGCTCATCGAGTAATGGTAAAATGTCTGCATTTTTGAGGCATGCCAATTTTTCGAGCCAGATCAAAAATTTGTTTTTCTGTGGTGGCAGTGTGCACCCGGGAGGAGGAATTCCCTTATGCCTACTATCTGCTAAAATAGTAACTGATTTGATACAAAATGATTAAAAAACTCTTTCTTCCTGCTAACAGGGTCATGTGGATTTCGACTGGGGTTATTTGGCTGGTTTTCTGTTCTGGTATTTTGGGTATCCTATTTGGTAATCGTGATTTGTTTTTGCAACTCACACCTCTCAACTTGCTGTTGTGTTTTGTTTTGCTTTTGATCAATCTTAACGATTTTAACAAAAGAGTCATCACCACAGTTGTCTTAGTTTATGTGTTTGGTTTGATCGTAGAAATAGTGGGCGTTCAAACAGGATTGATATTTGGATCTTATGAATATGGCGACAATCTGGGGTCGAAATTTGTGGGAGTTCCAATATTGATTGGCGCCAATTGGGTCAGTTTAACCTTTATGACTGGTGCAGTGTCTGCCCTAATTTTCCCAAAGCGCATGATACTAGCCGCACTTTTAGGCAGTGTTTTAATGGTGTTGATTGACCTCTGTATAGAGCCAGTAGCTCCCTTGTTCGACTATTGGACTTTTGAATCAGGGACAGCTCCTTTCTCCAACTATCTCGGTTGGTTTATTGCAGCATTGCCTTTACAATTTTTATATCACAATTTGGTTGCCGACCGACCGCAGGCCTTTGCTAACCATCTGTTGCTACTGCACGTCTTGTTTTTTGGAACTTTTGCTGTACTGTTGACTTAACCTTAAATTTACTTTTTGGGTACTTTTTAAATTCTAAAGAATAATTAATTCAAATTTATTTTTAGCAATAGTCTGCATATTTATTTAGAATTCTAATAGGGACAAAATAGAGAATTGATGAGATTTTAATAATATCCAACGAAAATCGCTTTTCTATTTATTTTGTGGCCAATTAAATGAATAAATCTAAATCAATCAAGACAATATTCAAACTGTACGTAGATATCATTAAATCAAAACTTTAGGTGAAAACATATATTAATTATTTTGTCTATTTTCTATTTTCTGTTTTTTATTTATTTTTAACTAAATAAAAGTAATTTCCATATATTAGAATTGCTATTAGACCCCATAATAATGTGACAATTTTAAAACATTTTCGCAAAAGCAATTTTTCAATTCTTGTCTCGGTTATTGTACTTTTTGTTTCGTGCAGCAAATACAAGATTGAAGAGGCCCCTACTTTCAGTAAATATACTAGGATTCTAAGTGACCCCGAAATCATACGCATTGCCTCTGAACACAACGATAATTTAACTTTATTATTTTCTAATCAACCAGCTAGTCTTGATGATGTTCGCGCAAGAGCACTTCAGCTTTATTCAACAAAGGGTCTCACACAAAATTCTTTGAAACTGGAAATGACCAGCCTGAAAAACCACGTCCTAGACCAGCTTGGGTAACTGCGGATGGAATTTCTGCTGGTATTAGTTTTGTGACATTGGCATTAGTAGCTTCAGCGGTTGCTTTAATTGGGGCTGCAACAGGAGGAGCAGGAATTGTAGCCACAACGGAAATCATCGCAAGTCTATTAGGTATTGGATTTGAATCGGCGCTCAACAGTCTTGTAATTTATATAATGACGCATCCATGAATATTTCAAATTCCTCAATCAATGTTTTAATACTAATTATAATGATCGTCATTGTGCTATTGACCTTCTCATTAGCCTTTTCCTTTTTTGTAATTGATCACTTCAATCATTATCAAGCATATAACCAATTGACGTTGAACGAACATCTCAAAATGAGCCTCGTTATAACGTCAATCAATTCAATAGGGAGTTTTGTTCTGTTGCTTTATTTCAAAAGAAGATTTTTACAAGGCAAATTGTTCAGAAAATAGCACAGATTGATGCGAATTTTAAATTACTCAAACTTAATAATGAAAGTCTGCCTTTTGCCTTTATTGATCACCACGTAAGCGTTGTGTATTAAGTCTGAAGAGGAGAGCTTATAATCGAGGCCAACCTTTTCTTTGTTGACTGAAATAGATTGCTCTTGTAAGGCACGTCGTGCTTCACCGTTGGAGGGAAGAAATTGCGTTTTGGCAGACAAGGCGCCAATCATATCCATACCATTAGTGAGTTCTGACATCGGCAAATTAACCATCGGCACACCCTCAAACACTTCGTTAAATGTAGATTCGTCTAGTCCTTGGATGTCAGTTTTAAAATTTTTACTGAAGAGAATGTCTGATGCTTGTTCCGCTTGGCTGGCGCTATCCTCACCGTGGACAAAATTGGTCACTTCCTGAGCCAAACGTTTTTGTAATCCCCTCAAATGGGGTGCTTCTCGATGTGCACTGATGAGTTGATCGACGGTCAATTTATCTAAAAAGGTGAAAATTTTAATATATTTCTCGGCATCCTCGTCAGACACATTAAGCCAAAATTGGTAAAATTTAAATACTGAGGTTCGTTCTGGAGTCAACCAAACATTTCCCGACTCCGATTTGCCAAATTTAGAACCATCCGACTTGGTGATTAAAGGGCAAGTCAAGGCAAAAGCGCTAGTGTCTTGATCTGGATTCATTCGTCGGACCAGTTCCATGCCCGTAGTAATATTGCCCCATTGGTCACTGCCACCCATCTGCAGCTCACAACCATAATGCTTGTGCAAATGGTAAAAGTCGTAGCCTTGAATCAACTGGTAAGTGAATTCTGTAAATGACATACCCGTCCCAGAATCACCTTGAAGTCGTTTTTTTACAGAATCTTTCGACATCATATAATTGACGGTGATGCGCTTTCCAACTTCTCTTGCAAACTCAATAAAGGTGAACGATTTCATCCAGTCGTAATTATTAACTAGCAGAGGAGCATTGGCTGCGGTGCTTTTGAAGTCCAAATATTTTTCTAAAATAGATTTTATGCCATTCACATTGCGCTGCAAGGTAGCCTCATCGAGTAAATTGCGTTCGTCACTTTTTCCAGACGGATCCCCAATCATACCGGTAGCACCACCTAAAAGGGCCACTGGCTTATGACCATATCGAAATAAATGGACCAATAACATCACAGGAACCAAACTTCCCACGTGAAGGGCATCGGCCGTAGGGTCAAAGCCAATATAGGCTGTAGTCATTCCATTTTGAAGTTTTTCTTCAGTTCCTGGGGTCATATCGTGAAGCAAACCACGCCACCTTAATTCTTCGACTAAATTCCGAGCCATTTGATTGCAAATTTTCACAAAGATATAGCATTCAATTTAGGAGAAAAGAAAAAGCCCTAAATTCGTCCTATGATATTAGTAACAGGAGGCACTGGACTGGTGGGTAGTCACCTGCTCTACCGATTGGTGGAGCAAGGGCAAACCGTAAGAGCCATTTTTCGCAACGCTCGCCGATTAGAAAAAGTCAAAAAGGTATTTTCTTATTATTCTTCAGATCACGAAATTCTCTTTCAAAGAATTGATTGGGTAGAAAGTGATATTCTGGATTTACCTAGTTTAGAGGCCGCCTTTAGTGGTGTCGAGAAGGTATTCCATTGTGCCGCTTTAATTTCCTTCCAACCCAATGATTATTTTAAAATGAGGAAGGTTAATATATCGGGGACTGCTAATATAGTCAACCTATGTCTTCAGTATAAAATCGATAAATTGTGCTATGTCAGTTCAATTGCTGCTCTGGGAGCCAGCAATGCACAGCAACCAGTGACTGAGGATCAAGATTGGCTCGCCGAAAAACAGGCTTCAGCCTATTCATTAACCAAATATGGCGGTGAAATGGAAGTTTGGAGAGGATCTCAAGAAGGTCTCAAGGCTGTGATTGTAAACCCTGGTGTAATCCTAGGACCAGGATTTTGGCGCTCTGGCAGTGGTGCTATTTTCACCATGGTTCAAAGAGGACTGAATTACTATCCTTCTGGAAGGACTGGTTTTGTCCATGTCGATGATGTGGTGAAGGCTATGACTAGCCTGATGAATAGCAGTATTGTGAGTGAACGATTTATTTTGGTTAGTGACAATGGTGAATGGAAGGATGTTTTAAAACAAATCGCACAAGGTCTATCCTCAAAAGTCCCTAAGCGCGTAGCTAACAGATGTGTACTTGGCATCGCTCTTTTTACCGACGCTTTACGCAGTTTACTGACGGGAAAACAAAGACGTATTACCAAATCCAGCATTCGATCTATGGCCAACCAAACCCTTTATGATGGTCGTAAAATTACTAATACCCTAGGCCTAAACTATCTTTCTCTTCGGGATTCAATCTCCTCTTGTTGCGCATTTCTCCTGAAGGAATCTTGAATGGCTTAGCATTCAATTCGCGTTCACCGAGTCCCTTAATAGAGTCTCTGTATTTAAGAGTAGCCTTACTCAAAGAGTCAGCTTTTGCCGTTTCCTTGCTGTAAGCAGCCTCATAATAGATTTTATCCCTTTCCAAACGAGCGAACACACTGTCGTAAATTCTTTGAATCATCTCGCTCTTGTAGGTATAGTAAACACTGCTTTCTGCAAATTGTAAACTATCAATACCATACTTGTCATATATAAAGTAAACTGGTGCAATACCCTTATTTTCCAGTACCTTCTTATTAATATTTTTGGCTGAATTCAAGATAGCCATATCGTACAAAACCTCTATCATTTGTTCCTCAGGCATCAAATTTTTCGGCTTTGTAGGCGCATCGACTCGGCCCATTTCACAAGCAGAGAGCACCATCAAGATTACAACTAAAAGAGGCGGTCGATTCATCATATCTATCTGTTGAAAGTTAGCCTTTTTCCAGCCCTATTTTCACTGACTATTCCGTCAGAATAAACTAATTGACCATTGATTAAGGTATATTTCACTTGAGCGTTTAGTTTTAATCCTTCCACAGGAGACCAAGCACACTTGTAGAGCAAATGCTCTTTCTGAACCTGAAAAGGATCATTGGGATTAATTAGCACTATATCGGCAAAGTAGCCCTCTCTCAAGAAACCGCGATCCTGGATATCAAAAAGAATGGCGGGATTGTGACACATTTTTTGAACAACCTTGGGTAGGTCTATTTTACCCATTCTCACACATTCCAACATCAAAAGAAGAGCATGCTGCACCATTGGACCTCCAGAAGGTGCTTTGGTGTAAGGCTGATTTTTTTCTTCAAGGGTATGGGGGGCGTGATCGGTTGCTATTAAATCAATTCGATCATCTAACAAAGCCGCCCACAGAGCGTCACGGTCTAAAGCCGACTTAACAGCGGGATTCCATTTAATTAAACTCCCTTTTTCTTCATAATCTTGATCTGAAAACCACAGGTGATGAACACAGACCTCAGCAGTAATTTTCTTTTCCTTCAAAGGAATATCGTTTCTAAATAAATCCATTTCTTTTGCGGTGGACAAATGAAAGACGTGTAACCGAGCACCAGTTTTTTTGGCCAGAGCCACGGCACGAGAAGACGATAAATAACAAGCTTCAGCCGATCGAATTTCTGGATGGCACTTCATTGGAATATCCTCACCATAGTCCTTGAGATGGGCATTCATATTATTTTTGATAGTAGTCTCGTCCTCGCAGTGCGCTGATATGACCAAATTGGTGTTTGAAAAAATCTTTTCAAGAATCTCGAGATCATCTACCAGCATATTGCCAGTCGAGGATCCTAAAAACAATTTGAGTCCGGCTACCTGTTTAGGGTCCAACTTCATCACTTCCTCCAAGTTGTCGTTAGTTCCTCCAAACATAAAAGAGTAATTGGCAAATGACGTGGCCGCAGCGGTATCAAATTTTTGTTCTAATTTTTCAATAGTTGTTGTCTGTGGAATCGTATTGGGCATCTCAACAAAAGAAGTGATACCGCCAGCTACGGCAGCTTTAGATTCCGTAGCGATGGTAGCCTTATGGGTAAGGCCTGGCTCTCTAAAATGTACTTGATCGTCAATGATGCCTGGCAGGACTAATAATCCCGTAGCATCGATAATTTCGATATTATTATCGGCATCAATATGAGTGGCGATCTGTGAAATTCGATCGTTTTCAATCAAAATATCGCCTTCAAAGGTCCTTCCCTCGTTAACAATTTGACCGTTTTTTATTAGTATGCGACTTCTAATTTCCATTGAATTTTCCAAATAGACTGCTAAACTTCATTTTTACTACTCCAAAGATAGCCTCTTTAATGATACCCTTGCTCAGTTTTGAAATTCCCTTTTCTCGATCAAAGAAAACAATGGGCACTTCCATCATTCGAAATCCCATTTGATATGCTCTAAATTTCATTTCAATCTGAAAAGCATAGCCAATAAATTTGACCTCATCCAAATTAATATGGGACAAAACCCTTCTTCTGTAGCACATGAAGCCTGCGGTAGGATCGCTGACAGGCATGCCTGTAATGAGTCGCACATACCATGACGCCCCAAGTGACAATAAAATTCGGCCAAAAGGCCAGTTGACCACTCGAATCCCTCTTTTATACCGGGATCCAATGGCTACATCAAACTCATCAATATGGCAGGCTTTATATAGTTTCATCAGCTCTTCTGGACGATGAGAAAAATCGGCATCCATTTCAAAAACGTAAGAGTAATGTCTTGAAAGCGCCCATTTAAAGCCGGCTATATAGGCTGTTCCCAGACCCATTTTCTTTGGTCGTTGCAGCAGTGTGATTCGGTCTTCAAATTCAAGGATTAATGTTTCTACCAAATCTATGGTGCCGTCGTCGGAAGCGTCATCGACCACCAGAACATCCACAGCTATTTCAATAGCCATAAGCGCTCTAATCAATCTATCGATATTATCGACTTCATTGACAGTCGGAATTATTACTAATGAGTCATTGAATTGAATTTCCTGCATCCGGGAATTGAATTTGTACAAAAATACAGTTTTTGATTGTGTCCCACCATGTTGGTTTTTCTTTCTACTTTTGAGCTTAATTTTAGAGCCGTGACTACACTTGATCAATACAACATGCTTTTTTTTATCTCGGCCCTATTATTAATGTTGTGCAAATTGCTGCAGCCGAAAAGATTTAGTGATTTTTTAAAAATAACAGGATACGGAACCTACAATCAGATTTACAAACGACCCTCTGTATTCAGCATTCAAAAGTTTGACTTGTTGCTATTTTTTCAATTTTTATTGGCGAGTTCACTATTTCTTAACCTGATTGGTTTCAATAATAACGGTACTCAAAACTTGTCCTTGAACGCCATTTTTAGAAATATATTCATCCTGTTCGTTTATGTTTTTTTAAAGCGACTTTTAGAACTATTCGCAGGTCGTTGGCTAAAGATAGAAAGTCAGATTAGTGCCTATCTTTTCCAAAAAATGAACTCTTTGCATTTTTTTGGACTCTGGTTGTTTTTAGCCAATATGTTAATGGTTTATAGTATCGGCAGAGCTCAATGGCTCATTTATGTTACTTTATCAATAGGTGCAGCTATTTTAACAATAGGATTTATTACAACCTTTTTTCGCTTTCGATTTTTGATTAGACATAGATGGCTCCTATTTATTTTGTACCTTTGCGCCTTTGAAATAGCTCCATTGGCTGTCCTCTGGAAATTTGTCATTTAAAGTCCATAATTCAAATATAACCCATGAAAGTGAAAACCATTTTGGTTTCTCAACCACAACCCAAGGCAGAAAATTCTCCATATTTTAACCTAGTCGATAAATTGAAGGTTAAAATTGATTTTAGACCATTTATCCACGTAGAGGGTGTCGATGCCAAAGACATTCGAAAGGAAAAAGTCGATTTAAATGACTATACCGCCATCATTCTAACCAGTCGAAATGCGGTAGATCACTATTTTAGAATTGCAGAAGAAATGAGGTTCAAGGTGCCTGATGACATGAAGTACTTCTGCCTGTCTGAGGCCATTGCTTTTTATTTACAGAAATATGTGGTTTATCGCAAAAGGCGCATTTATGTGGGCAAGAGAACTGTGGCAGAACTCACGCCGATGGTGAAAAAACACAAGGATGAAAAATTTCTCTTTCCTACGACCGACAAAGTTGCACCAGAAATAACCGAAGTGTTAGATCAATTGAATATTCAATACAGACTGACGACTTTTTACAGGACTGTAATCAGCGATTTATCTGACCTTAGTGATGTTTCCTATGATATTTTGGTCTTTTTCAGCCCATCGGGCATAGAGTCCTTATTTCACAATTTCCCTGATTTTGAGCAGAAACAAACTCGCCTAGCAGTTTATGGAAGCACCACCCTAAGGGCACTTGAGGAAAGAGGACTTAGAGCTGATATCGTAACGCCATCTCCTGAAAATCCTTCTATGACAATGGCTCTGGAAAAGTATATTTTAGAAGCTAACAAACGCTAATTTAACCATTAGTTTGGTCCTCCCGAAAGTATGTCTGCACTGGCAAAGGACTCGAATTGTTGAAAATTCTCTTTGAAAATTTGCGACAAATAAGAGGCCTTGGCATCATAAGCATCAGGATCCCTCCATGTGTTTTTTGGATTCAAGATTTCAGAGGGCACACCGGGACATTCTAGAGGCATTTTTAGGTCAAAAACAGGATGGGTTTCATAAGCCACGCCATCCAATTTGTGTTCAAGCGCAGCATCAATCATGGCTCGTGTATATTTCAATTTCATTCTAGATCCAATACCATAGGGCCCTCCCGTCCAACCAGTGTTAACAAGCCAGACGCTCACATTAGCATCATTCATTTTTCGACTCAACATTTCGGCATAACGCGTGGGGTGCAAGGGCATAAAAGGCGCACCAAAACAAGCGGAAAAATTCGGTATAGGCTGATCAACACCTTCCTCAGTTCCAGCAACCTTAGCTGTATATCCAGAAATAAAATGGTAGGCAGCCTGATTAGGATTGAGTTTTGATATAGGAGGTAATACGCCAAAGGCATCGGCCGTAAGGAAAAAAATATGTTTGGGATTATAGCCAATGGAAGGTTTTTGAATATTTTCTATAAAATCAATCGGATAGCTAACCCTTGTATTTTGGGTTATGCTCGAATTAGTAAAATCAATCTCGCCTTGGTTATTTACAATGACATTTTCGAGCAGTGCACCCGGTCTAATGGCCCGAAAAATGTCTGGCTCGTTTTCTTCAGTTAAGTTAATCACCTTGGCATAGCAACCACCTTCCATATTAAAAACACTATCCATTGATGTCCAGCCATGTTCATCGTCACCTATTAGCTTGCGCTCAGGAACAGCCGACAAGGTAGTTTTGCCAGTGCCCGAAAGACCAAAGAAAATCGCCGTCTGCCCGTCATCGCCGACATTAGCACTACAATGCATTGGCAGTGTCTCGTGAAAAACCGGTAATATAAAATTCAATGCTGAAAACATTCCTTTTTTAATCTCACCCGTGTAACCAGTACCTCCGACCAGTATCATTTTTCGAGAGAAATTAATTATCGCAAAATTAGCTTGCCTGGTGCCATCCACTTCTGGATCTGCAAAAAATCCCGGAGCGTTCAAAACGGTCCATTCTGGATCGAAGTCTGAAAGTTCTTCTTCGGATGGCCGAATAAACATATTATAGACAAACATGGAACTCCAAGGAAGTTCGGTTACCACACGAACTGATTTCCGATAAGACAGCTCAGCGCAAGCAAAACAATCTCTTGCATAAAGGGTTTTATCAGAAAGATAGCGTACCATTTTTTGCCTCAAGCCCTCAAACTTGTCGGTATCGAAAGGGATATTAACCTTACCCCA
>Ga0209136_1000339_pt1 | contig 33936 bp, 16 predicted proteins | sample SaaInl0LU_22_DNA_FD_184640 | JGI IMG/M metagenome (GOLD analysis project Ga0209136, IMG submission 184640) | Marine microbial communities from expanding oxygen minimum zones in the Saanich Inlet - ESP_90LU_22_DNA (SPAdes) (version 2) | ecosystem: Environmental > Aquatic > Marine > Intertidal... | reverse complement strand
AGTACTGATTTTAAAGGAGATGCTTATCTACAATTTTTAGTCAAAGAATTAAAGCCTTATATTGATAAAACCTATTCTGTTCACACAAATAAAGAAAATACATTTGTAGCTGGTTCTTCAATGGGAGGCTTAATGTCTATGTATGCTATTTCTGAATATCCAAATGTTTTTCAAGGAGCAGCATGTGTCTCTACACATTGGTTAGGCGCAATGCCACAAAAAAATAACCCATTTCCTAAAGCCATTTTTTCTTATGTAGCTAAACATATACCAAATGCAGAGAGTCATAAAATTTATTTTGATTATGGTAACAAAACATTAGATCAATTTTATCCTCAATATGCCTCAACTGTAGATAGTATTTATACCAATAATGGTTTTACAAAAAAGAATTTTAGAAACGTATTTTATCCAAACACAAACCATTCAGAACGTTCTTGGCAGAAAAGAGTTGATGTTCCATTAACTTTTTTACTTAAGAAATAAGCATAATTACTTCAATAAATATGAGAACAATACAATATCTATTTCTGCTTTTTTTCATATCAAGTTTTTATGCTCAAAATAATTCTCGTTTTTTAACGGGATTAAAACAAGATGGAAACACAATAAAAGTTGATGTAAATGATGGTACTTATTTCATTAAATACTATTCAACCCAAATACTAGAAACTTCTTTTATCCCTAAAGGAGAAAAAATCAATAAAAGTTCTCATGCAGTTGTTTTAGAACCTAAAAAAGTTGAGTTGGTTTTACATTCATCAGAAAATAAAACAGTTGTTGTTTCAGACGGAATTTGCTTAGATATTATTAATAAACCATTTCAAATTGTTTATACAGACAAGCAAAACAATTTAATTACTTCAGAGAAAAGAGGTTATTTTACATCAAAACACAACCCATTAGAATCTGTAAAAGGGAATTTTCCCTATGAAAAAACAGAAAAAATTGAGTTTAATTTAACTGCTGATGAAATCTTATATGGAGCAGGAGCAAGGGCTTTAGGCATGAATAGAAGAGGTAAGCGTCTGCCTCTTTACAATAGAGCACAATATGGGTATCAAAATTATGCTGAGTTAATGAATTTTACCATTCCTGTGGTGATATCCTCAAAAAAATATATGCTTCATTTTGATAATCCACCTATTGGATATTTAGATCTAGATAGTAAAAAAGATAATTCTTTGACGTACGAAACCATTTCTGGTCGTAAAACTTATCAAGTAATTGTTGGTAATTCTTGGGAAGAATTAATAGAAAATTATACAGATTTAACAGGCAAACAACCTTTACCTCCAAGATGGACTCTAGGGAATTTTTCAAGTAGATTTGGTTATCACTCTCAACAAGAAACTGAAGCTACAATTGCTAAGTACAAAGAAGATAACATTCCTGTTGATGCTATAATCCTTGATTTGTATTGGTTTGGGAAAACAGTGCAAGGAACCATGGGAAATCTTGAAGTTGATAAAGACTCTTTTCCAGATATGAAAGGTATGGTTTCTCGCTTAAAAGAAAAAGGTGTAAAAACGGTCTTAATTACAGAACCATTTATTTTAAGTACTTCTAGCAAATGGGCTGAAGCTCATAAAAAACAAGTACTAGCTAAAGATACTATTGGTAACTCAGCTAAATATGATTTTTACTTTGGAAACACAGGTATTGTAGATATCTACAAAAAAGAAGGTAGAGAATGGTTTTGGAATATCTACAAAGAAATTTTAGGTTATGGAGTAAAAGGATTGTGGGGCGATTTAGGAGAGCCAGAAGTATTACCTTCTTGGGTAAATTTTGGTGAAAAGAAAAAAGCAGATGAAATTCATAATATTTATGGTCATGATTGGGCTAAACTAATTTTTGAAGGATATCAAAAAGATTTTCCTACTGAACGTCCTTTTATTTTAATGAGAGCAGGTTATTCTGGTTCTCAACGTTTTGGAATGATTCCTTGGTCTGGAGATGTCAGTAGAAGTTGGGGTGGTTTACAATCTCAACCAGAAATTTCTTTGCAAATGGGTATGCAAGGTCTAGGCTATATGCATTCAGATTTAGGTGGTTTTGCTGGAGCAAATTTAGACGATAATTTATATGTTAGATGGTTGCAATATGGTGTTTTTCAGCCCATATTTAGGCCACATGCACAAGAAGATGTTGCAAGCGAACCTGTTTTTAGAAGCGATTTTGCAAAAAAACATGCTAAAAAAGCCATTGAATTACGTTACAAAATGTTGCCTTACAATTACAATTTAGCTTTTGAAAACAATCAAAAAGGAACACCATTAATGCGTCCTATTTTCTTTGAAGAAGATGATCAAAAATTAATGACAACTTCCTCTACGTATTTATGGGGAAAAGATTTTTTAGTCACTCCAATTCTAAAAGACTCTATAAAAAATACAGAAGTAGTTTTTCCAAAAAATGCGAACTGGTTTAATTTTTATTTTGATGAAGATAAAGTAGAAGGAGGACAAACAAAAACTGTAAAAGTTAAGCAAAAAGCAATACCAACTTATGTTAGAGGAGGTGTAATAATTCCTTTAACTAAAGTTGTTCAGACTTCAGATAACTATAATGGAAATTTTTTAGAACTACATTATTGGTTTGATGATAGTGTAAAAGAATCTGAAAGAACAATTTATAATGATGATGGTTTAATAGCAAATGCTTTCGAAAAAGGAGCATATGAATTACTAGAATTTGAAGCTGACATCGAAAAGAAATATTTAGAAATAGATTTAGAAGCTGAATTTGGTGAAAACTGGAAACCAACAGAAAAAGAGGTTGTTTTAGTTCTTCACAATATCAATTGGAAACCAAAAAGAGTAAAAGTCGATAACAAAAGAAAAAGAATTGATGTAGAAAATAATACATTAAAAATTCCTGTGAAATGGAATACCGAAAAAGAATTAAAAATAAAAATATCATTAAAATAACAATCAATTATGAGAAAAATTTATGGTTTAGTTTCAGCTTTAGTTTTATCAATAAGTATTGGTTGTTCGTCTGAGAAAAAGATAGAAAAGAGTATAATGCAAGAGGATAATCAAAAGAAAACTGTTGTGTATCAGGTGTTCACTCGTTTGTTTGGTAATACAAACACAACCAATAAACCTTGGGGAACTATAGAAGAAAATGGAGTAGGTAAGTTTAACGATTTTACAGACAAAGCCCTAAAAGAAATTAAAGATTTAGGGGTAACACACATTTGGTATACAGGTGTTCCACATCATGATGTAATTCGTGATTATACAAAATATGGAATTTCAAATGATGATCCAGATGTGGTTAAAGGAAGAGCAGGATCACCTTATGCTGTAAAAGATTATTACAATGTAAATCCAGATTTGGCTGTAAATGTAGAGAATAGATTAGAAGAATTTGAAGCTTTAATTAATCGTTCACATAAAGCTAATTTAAAAGTGATTATAGATATTGTTCCTAATCACGTGGCTCGAAATTACCAAAGCGTAACAAATCCTAAAGGAACCAAAGATTTTGGTGCAGATGATGATACTTCAGTAGCTTATCATGTAAACAATAACTTTTATTATGTGCCTAATACACCTTTTGAAGTACCTGATTTTTTAAACGGATACAAACCCTTAGGAGGTGAAAATCATCCACTTTCTGATGGTAAGTTTGATGAAAACCCTGCAAAATGGACAGGTAATGGTGCACGTTCACCAAAACCAAGTTTTTACGACTGGTATGAAACTGTAAAAGTAAATTATGGAGTTTCACCTGAAGGAAAAAAAGATTTTGACGAACTTCCAAAAGGATTTGAAAACGAAGATTATAAAAAACATTTTGAATTTTGGAAAGACAAAACTGTACCTAATTCTTGGATAAAGTTTAGAGACATTGCTTTGTATTGGTTAAAAAAAGGAGTAGATGGTTTTAGGTTTGATATGGCAGAAATGGTACCAGTTGAGTTTTGGAGTTATTTAAACTCAAACATCAAAATGAAAAACCCAAATGCTTTTTTATTAGCAGAAGTCTATAATCCTAGCTTATATAGAGATTATATTAAAAAAGGAAAAATGGATTATTTGTATGATAAAGTAGAATTGTACGATACTATAAAAAACATTATGCAAGGTAGAGGCTTAACAGATCATATTCCTCCTATTCAAGAAGGTTTAAAAGATATTGAGCATCATATGTTACACTTCTTAGAAAACCATGATGAACAGAGAATTGCAAGTCCAGAATTTGCTGGTAAAGCAAAGATAGCTAAACCAGCAATGGTAGTTTCTGCAACCATTTCTACGTCACCAACTATGGTTTATTTTGGACAAGAGTTGGGAGAAGATGGTTCTGAGGATGCAGGTTTTGGTAGTACTTCTAGAACCTCAATTTTTGATTATGTAGGAGTACCGGCATTTCAAAGATGGGTAAATGATAAAAAATTTGATGGAGGACAATCAACTAAAGAAGAACTTAAGTTAAGAGATTTCTATAAACGTTTATTAAATTTTACAATTTCTTCTGATGCTTTAATGGGTGAATATGCAGATATACATCAATACAACAGGCAAAAAACATTAAACTATAATCAAAAAATACTTTCTTTTGCACGTTGGTCAGAAAATGAAAAACTCATTGTTATTTCTAATTTTGATGCAATTGGTAATCATAGATTTGTATTAGAAATTCCTGCTGAAATCATAAAAGATATGACCATAAAAGATGGTAATTATATGATGTTAGATCAGTTATATCAGCAAAAATCTTTTAAATTAACAGTGAGAGATAATATAGGATTATTAACAGTACAATTAGCACCATTAGAATCTTATATTTTAAAACTTCAATAAAAAGTCAAACCATGAAAAATATATTTTTATTACTTGTTTTAGCAACAATTATTAGTTGTGATAAAAAATCACCAAATAATAAAACTGATGTAGAAGCTAAAAAAGAGTTTGTTTGGGAAGCTGCAAATGTGTATTTCTTATTAACAGATCGTTTTAATAATGGAGACTCTACAAATGATTTAAATTTTGATAGAACCAGAGAAACTGGTGTTTTACGTGGTTTTGAAGGTGGAGATATCAAAGGAATTACTCAAAAAGTTAAAGATGGGTATTTTACAGATTTAGGTATTAATGCCATTTGGATGACTCCTATTGTAGAACAAATTCATGGAGGAACAGATGAAGGAACAGGAGTTACCTATGGTTTTCATGGATATTGGACCAAAGATTGGACTAGTGTAGATCCTAATTTTGGTACCAAAGCAGATATCAAAGAATTGGTAGATGAAGCTCATAAAAATGGAATCAGAATTTTATTAGATGCTGTAATTAATCATACAGGTCCTGTTACAGATAAAGATCCTGTTTGGCCAGAAAGTTGGGTAAGAACAGAACCACAATGTCAATATTCAAATTACGAGAATACAATAACATGTACTTTGGTTAAAAATTTACCAGATATTAAAACAGAAAGTAACGAAAATGTAGAATTGCCTCCACAATTAGTTGCAAAATGGAAAGCAGAAGGACGTTATGAACAAGAAGTTAAAGAATTAGATGAATTCTTTAAAAGAACAGGTCATCCAAGAGCGCCTCGTTTTTACATCATGAAGTGGTTAACAGATTATATTACAGAATTTGGTATTGATGGTTACAGAGTTGATACAGTGAAACATACAGAAGAAACTGTTTGGCAAGAATTTAGAACAGAATGCGACTATGCTTTTGAGCAATACAAGAAAAATAATCCAGAAAAAGTTTTAGATGAAAATGAGTTTTATTTAGTTGGTGAAGTTTATAACTATGCAATTTCTCATGGAAAAGCTTTTGATATGGGAGACAAAAAAATAAACTATTTTGATAAGGCTTTTGATGCATTAATCAATTTTGAGATAAAATGGAATGCAAAACAAATGGCTGAGGAAGCTGTTTTTAATAAATATGATTCAATATTACATTCAAATTTAAAAGGGTATAGTGTTTTAAATTATATGACTTCTCATGATGATGGTCAACCTTTTGATAAAGAAAGAGAAAAGCCATTTAAAACAGCAACCATGTTAATGTTAACTCCAGGAGCTTCACAAGTGTATTATGGAGATGAAACAGCAAGAGATTTAACTATTGAAGGTGCAGTAGGTGATGCAACTTTACGATCTTTTATGAATTGGGATGCCACTCAAAATTCGTCAACTCAAAAAATATTAAGTCATTGGCAAAAGTTAGGTCAATTTAGAGCCAATCATATGGCTGTTGGTGCTGGTAAACATAAATTAATTTCAAAAGAAAATGGAATTGTATTTTCTAGAATTAGAAAAGATGATAAAATTATAGCAGGTATTAATTTACCAAAAGGAGAAAAAAGTTTAGAAGTTTCATCAATATTTAAAAATGGAGAACAACTGAAAGATTGTTATTCAAACCAAGTTGTTGAGGTTAAAGACGGAAAAGTTTCTATAAATTCTGATTTTGATATTGTTTTATTAGAAAAATTATAATTATGAAGAAGTTAATAGTTTTAGTTTTTAGTTTATCTTCATTACTATCTTGTAGTGTTGCTTCATCAGGAGTATCATCTCCAAATGAAAATATAAAAGTCAATTTTCATTTAAATGAAATTGGAAAATTCTTTTATACAATTACTTATAAAGACAAAGCTATTATTGACACTTCATTTGTTGGATTTGACCTTATAGATGCTCCAAATTTAACCAAAGGTTTTATTGCAAAAGTTAGAAAACCTGAAGAAGTAAACGAAACTTGGCAAATGCCTTGGGGAGAGCAATTAAACGTTGTAAATCATTACAATGAGGTATTAGTAGAGCTTCAAGAAAGAGACAGTTTACAAAGAAAAATAAATCTAGTTTTTAGAGTTTTTAATGATGGAGTTGGTTTTAGATACGAATTTCCAGAGCAACCTAATTTAAAAACAGCATTCATTAAGGAAGAGCATACAGAATTTAACTTAACTAAAGATTATAAAACGTTTTGGATTCCTGGAGATTGGGATATTTACGAGCATTTGTATAGTACAACAAAACTATCAGAAATCGATGCAAAATCTTACATCCCAAGAACCAATTTAGCACAATCTTATATTCCAGATAATGCAGTGAATACGCCTGTAACTTTGGTTGGTGATGATGGATTACATTTTAGTTTTCATGAAGCAGCCTTAGTAGATTATTCAGGGATGACTTTAAAAGTTGATGCTCAAAACCTTTCTTTTAAAAGTCAATTGGTGGGTTCAGAAAACACAAACTATAAAGTGAAAAGAGAATTACCTTTTCATACACCATGGAGAACCATTCAAATTACAGATAATGCACCTGATTTAATTACATCAAACTTAATTGTTAACCTAAATGAACCTAATAAATTAGGAGATGTTTCTTGGTTTACTCCAATGAAATATACAGGTGTTTGGTGGGAAATGCATTTAGATAAATCTTCTTGGGATTATGGAATGGAAATGGTTGATGGTAAATGGATAGATACAGGAAAAGCACATGGTAAACATGGAGCAACAACAGAGAATGTAAAACGTTTTATCGATTTTTCAGCAAAAAATAATATTGGAGGTGTTTTAGTAGAAGGTTGGAATACTGGTTGGGAACGTTGGATAGGTTTTGAAGATAGAGAAGGTGTATTTGATTTTGTAACTCCATATCCAGATTACGATTTAGGTGAGGTAACTAGCTATGCAAAAGAAAAAGGAGTGCAAATTATTATGCATCATGAAACATCTGCTGCTACAGAAACCTATGAAAAACAACAAGACACAGCTTATGCATTAATGCAGAAATACGGTATGCATGCTGTAAAATCTGGTTATGTAGGTAAAATCTTACCAAAAGGCGAATATCATCATGGACAGTATATGGTGAATCAATACAATAATGCAGCAATAAAAGCTGCCAAATATCAAGTAGCTGTAAATGCTCATGAACCAATTAAAGCAACAGGTTTACGTAGAACATATCCAAATATAATTTCAAGAGAAGGCTTAAGAGGGCAAGAATTTAATGCTTGGGCTGGTGATGGGGGTAATCCTCCTGAACATTTACCAATTGTCGCATTTACTAGAATGTTAGCAGGCCCAATTGATTTTACACCAGGAATTTTTAATATAAAATTTGATGAATATCGAAAAGATAATCAAGTAAATACAACACTTGCTCAACAATTAGCATTGTATGTGGTAATTTATAGTCCTATACAAATGGCAGCAGATTTGGTAGAGCATTATGAGGCAAATCCAGCACCTTTACAATTTATAAAAGATGTAGGAGTAGATTGGTCAGAAACTAAAGTGTTAAATGGAGAAGTTGGTGATTTTGTAACCATTGCAAGAAAAGAGAAAACTACAGGTAATTGGTTTTTAGGAAGTATTACAGATGAAAACTCAAGAGAAATTGAAATTAATTTTAATTTTTTAGAAGCTAATAAAATCTATGAAGCCAAGATTTATAGAGATGGAAATAATGCTCATTGGAATAACAATCCATTAGACATTATAATAGAAACTTTAGAAATTAAAAAAGGTGATAGAAAAGTTATTAAGCTAGCAGAAGGTGGTGGCTTAGCAATTAGTTTAAAAAAGAAAAACTAATCTTTACCAACTTTATTATACTCACTAATCATATAGTAAGCCCAAAAAATTACGCAGACTCCTACAAAAATAGAGAAATAGAAAATTATTTCATCTGCGCTCATTTTTTATAAGTTTAAGGTATATCATAACACCTAATAAAGTTGGTGCCCAAAGCCCCAAAAATATTCCGTGTAATTTATCACCAGTTAAAAATAGATACTCTGCAACAAGTATTATTAAAATGCATAATAACAGCATTAAGATGTTTGCAACACCTAAATTTCTCATCAATTATCGTCAATCAATTTATACGTGTTAAAATTACTTAAATTTTTTCAGTAATCTTATTTAAATGTTAAAATTATTAGAGTTAACCTTTAAATATGTAACAATATTTTCTTTTTAATATTTTTATTTTAATCTTACTGCACCTAAATCATTACAATTATTGTTTTTAAATTTCCTAAATTCGTATTTTAACTGGAATTTCTATGACTAAAAAAATATTAATTTTCTTATTAAACTTTTTATTAGTAACACCTTTTCTTTTTTCTCAAGAGATTCCTCCAATTCAAGTTTTTTCTACTGAAGATTATGGAGCTGAAAACCAAAATTGGTCTATTACACAAGATGAAAATAAATTTATATATGTAGCTAATAACGAAGGTTTATTAGAATATAATGGAGTAAACTGGCATCTTTTTTCTACGCCAAATGAAACCATTATGAGATCTGTTTATTATTATAATAAAAAAATTTATTCAGGTTCATATATGGATTTTGGTTTTTGGAAACGTAATGAATTTGGTTTGTTAGATTACACTTCTTTGGTAAAATCTAATAACATAAAGATGTTAGAAGATGAGCAAATTTGGGAAATTGTTGAGCTTGATGGTTGGATGTTGTTTAAGTCCTTACAAAGAATATATCTATATAATATTAAAAACAACGATGTTAAAATAATTGAATCTGATAAAAATTTAATTAAACTTTCTAAAGTAGAAAATTCAGTATATTTTCAAGAAATAGAAAAAGGAATTTTTAGAATTGAAAATGGAGTTCCTAAATTAATTTCTGATAACGATATTTTTAAAAACAATAAAATTGTAGAAATATTTAATAAAGACAATAAATTACTTTTCTTAACTCAAAAGTCAGGTTTTTATTATTTAGAAAATAATACTCTCAAAAAATGGAATTTACCTTATAAAAATTTAGAATTAAAGACCATATATAGTGCAAAACAATTAAAAAACGGAGATTTTGTTATAGGTACAATTTCTAGTGGTCTTTTATATTTAAATAACAATGGTACACTAAGTTATCAAATAACACAAAGTTTAGGCTTAAGTAATAATACAGTTTTAAGCACTTTTGAAGATATTGATCATAACTTGTGGTTAGGCTTAGATAATGGAATCAATACTTTAAACCTTACATCACCTTTTAGATTATATACGAAACAAAATAATTTTTGGGGTACAATATATTCTTCGATTGTTTTTGATGGTAATTTATATTTAGGCACAAATCAAGGATTGTATGTTAGAAAATTAGAAGCTAATAAAGATTTTGAACTTATAAAAGGTACAGAAGGTCAAGTTTGGAATATTCAAGAAATTGATAATTCTCTTATTTGTAGTCATGATTCTGGTACTTTTTCAATCAAAAATAATACTGCAATACAAATTCAAAATAATGTTGGAGCTTGGGGTGTAAAAAAAATTAATGATTCTACTTTATTACAAGGTGCTTATGATGGACTGTACATTCTTAAGAAGAAAAATAATACCTGGACTGTAAAGAATAAGATAAAAGGTTTTTCTAATTCTAGCAGGTATTTTCTAATTTTAGATAACAATAAAATATTTGTAAATCATGAATATAAAGGTATTTTTAAATTAAAAGTAAATTCAAATTATACAGCAATAACTGATTTAGCAAAAGATGATTCTGTAGAAAAAGGTATACATTCAAGTTTGGTTAGATATCAAAATAAAATTCTTTATGCATGTAAAAAAGGTGTTTTTAAATACGATTCTAAATCAGATACATTTAAAAAAGATTCTATTTACAGTGATTTAATGCCAGAAAGAAAATTTTTGTCAGCTAAATTAATTAGTTATCATGTAAACAATAAACTTTGGTCTTTTACAAAAAATGATATTAGATATTTAGCACCTGGTAATTTAAGTAACAAACCTAGTATACATATAATTCCAATAAAAGGCTCTATGCATAAAGGAGCTTCTGGTTACGAAAACATTATTAGTATTAGTGATAAAAAATATTTAATAGGCACTTCAAATGGATATTTAATTGTTGATTTAAATAAAATATCTACTCCATTAGATTTTAATATTTCAATAAACAGAGTCTTAAATAATAAACTAGATGATAATAAGACTTTTGTAACTTTATTAGAGTCACCTACATTCGAGAATAATCAAAATAATATAAGCTTTTTATATGGTGTACCTAATTATACAAAAACAGCTTCTATTGAATACCAATATATTTTAGAAGGTTTTAATGAAAAATGGACAACAAAAAAAGAATCAAATTCTATTTTGTTTGAAAATTTACCTCCAGGAGATTATGTATTTAAAGTAAAAGCTTTTATTGATAATAAAACAAGTGATAACATAGCTAAATATATTTTTACTGTTAAACAACCTTGGTACTTTTCTTTATACTTTAGAATATTATATATTATTCTATTCTTGTTTTTACTGATTACTTTACATTTTGTTTCAAGAAAATACTATAAGAATCAACGAGAAAAACTACTAGACTCTAAGCAAAAAGAATTAGAATTAAAAGAGTTAGAAAACTCTCAAAAGATAATAAAAATAAATAATGAGAAGCTTAAAAACGATATAGAAAGTAAAAATAGAGAATTAGCCACCTCTACTATGAGTATGATTAAGAAGAACGAATTTTTAAATTCAATAAAGAACGAATTAAATTCTGGAGGTAAAAACAGTATTGAAAAAGTAATTAAAATTATAGATAAGAATCTTAATAATACAGACGACTGGAAAATGTTTCAAGAAGCATTTAATAATGCAGATAAGAACTTTATTAAGAAAATAAAGGCAATTCACTCAGAATTAACTCCTAACGATTTAAGATTATGCGCTTATTTACGTTTAAATCTATCTTCTAAAGAAATTGCTCCACTTTTAAATATATCTCCAAGAAGCGTGGAAGTTAAGAGATATAGACTACGTAAAAAGATGAAATTAGATCACGATGAAAATCTTACAGACTACATCATAAATATCTAATTAACTAAACAAAGCTTATTTTTAACTATACAATACCACAACATAAGTCTGTTTACGTCAATTTTATTTTAATTTAACATTTACTTAACCTTTGACTTAGCAAGGGTTTTGCTAATAATTTATGGATGTATGTTTTTTGTTCAGGTTTTTTTGTGATTATGATAAATTATTACTTCTAAATTTACCATAACTAAAATTAAAATTCTTTTCATGAGAAAAAATGTAAATCTATTACTCTTAACTTTTTTGTTTACTATAGCTTCTATAGGTCAAACATTAAATGTTACTGGAGTTGTAAAAGATGCTACAACTGGCGAAGTTTTACCAGGGGTAAGTATTAGTATCAAGGGTACCACTTTAGGAACTGAAACTGATTTTGATGGTCTTTATTCTATAAAGGTTGACAAAGGAGCTACTTTAGTTTTTAATTATTTAGGATACCAAAAGAAAGAAGTAGTTGTAAATGAATCAACTATTAATGTGTCATTATCTGAATCTGCAGAAACTCTAGATGAGATTGTAGTGATTGGTTATGGAACACAAACTAAGAAAGAAGTAACTGGTGCAGTTACTGTTGTTGGTAGTGCAACTATTGAAGATTTAAAACCAACTCGTATTGAGCAGGCGCTTCAAGGTCAGGTTGCTGGTGTTAATATTACTCAAAACTCTGGTTCTCCAGGTGCTGCTTCTAATATTAGAATTAGAGGGGTTTCTACAAATGGAGATAGTAGACCATTAATTTTGTTAGATGGTAGGGTTATTGAAGATTTAAGTGTTGTTAACCCATCAGATATTGAATCTATTAACATATTAAAAGATGCTGCAGCTGGTATTTATGGTGTTCGTGCTGCAAATGGTGTAATTTTAGTAACTACTAAAAATGGTAGAAAAAATACTGAATTTAAATCAATGCTTAATATAGAAGGTGGTTTGCAACAAACTACAAGAAAAATTCCATTATTAAACGCTACAGAATATGCTTTATTAGCAAATGAAGCTTTTGCTGCAAATGGAGAATCTTTACCATTTCCTAACATAACTGGTTTAGGTCAAGGTACTAATTGGCAAGATCAAGCTTTTGAAACAGCGCCAACTTACAGTATAGATTACTCATTAAATAAAGGAACTGAAAAATCTACATACTCTTTAGGTTTATCTGTTCTTAGTCAAGATGGTATTGTTGGTGGAGCAAAATCTAATTTCAATAGAAGAAATGCAAGATTCAACTTTAATACAGATATTTTAGAAAATCTAAAATTTACATCTTCAACAATTTATACAAACACAAATAAAAAGAACTTAATCGAAAATACATTAGGTTCTGTTTTGTTTAATGCAGTTAACATGCCTCCTACAACTCCAGTATTTGATGCAAATGGAGATTTTTCTCAACCTCCTGTAACTGGAACAGGTATAGAAGTTGCTAACCCTTTAGCACAAGTAGATCAAGCACAAAACAGAACTTGGGTTAACAAGATTTCTGGTAGTTATGGTTTAAATTATAAATTTTTAGATTATTTCTCAGCAGAAACTAGATTCCAAGCTAATTACTCAGTTTCTAATGCAAACACATTTAATCAAATTTTTAGTTATGGTAATGGAAATGTCTTTAATGTAGATCAATCTACTTTCGTAGACTTTAAGCAAAGCTTTTTTGATTATACATTTGATGCTTTCTTAAAATATGAGAGAGTATATAAAGATGTACATGATGTTAAAGCAATGATTGGTACATCTGTATTTAAAACTACAGGAAGATTTGAAACTATTTTAACAAGTAATGCAACAGGAACTAATTTAAATGATGTTGTTTTGGGAGCTCCTGTTTTAAACGGAAATGGTTTAGAGATATTCAGAAATAATAATAATGGTTCTAATTTAAGCTTTGATAGTAGATTACTTTCATATTTTGCAAGACTTCAATATGCTTATGATGGTAAATATTTATTCTCAGCAGTAATTAGACGTGATGGTTCTTCTAACTTTGGACCAAAAAATAAGTTTGGTTATTTCCCAACAGCATCTGTGGGTTGGGTAGCTTCAGAAGAAGACTTCTTAAAAGATTCAAAATTAATTAGCTTTTTAAAATTAAGAGCTAGTTATGGTGTCATTGGTAATGATAGAATTGGTGGTTTCAGATTTGTATCTGTACTTAATGGAGAAGCTGAATATGTATTTAATAATCAATTAGCACAAGGTTTAGCTATAGGGCCAATTGCTAACCCAGAGGTTAGATGGGAGCAGCAAAAACCATTAGATATTGGTGTTGATGTTGAGCTTTTTAATAAAGTAAACATTACTGCAGATTATTTTAGAAAGACAACAGATGATTTATTAGTAGCTGCACAAACTTCAGGTATTATAGGTGTTGCTGCACCAGGTTCTTCTGTTCCTTTTATTAATGCAGGTTCTGTTGTAAATAAAGGTTTTGAATTCTCAATAGGATATAAAGAAGTAGTAAATGAAGATTTTAACTTTAATATCAATTATAATTTTACAACATTAGATAATGAAGTAACTTTTGTTGGTAACCAAACAGGTATTATAGAAGGAGGATCTTTTGGTGTTGGTCAAGAGCCACCATCTAGAATGGAAGCTGGTTTCCCAATAGGTTATTTTTATGGTTACAAAACAAACGGACTTTTCCAAACTCAAGCAGATGTTAATGCTCACGCAACACAAACAAATGCTGCACCTGGAGATTTAAGATTTGTGGATGTAAATGGAGATGGTGTTATCACACCAGATGATAGAACTTATATTGGAGATCCAATTGCAGATTTAACAATGGGTTTAAACTTATCATTTAATTATAAAAACTTTGATTTTAATGCTTATGCTTTTGCTTCATTAGGAAATGAAATTGTAAGAAATTATGAAAGAAACTTACCATTAACTAACAGACCAACTTATTATTTAGATAGATGGACTGGTCCAGGAACAAGTAACTCTTTCCCAAGAGTAACTACTGGTGCAACTGGTAATACATTATTTTCAGATTTTTATGTAGAAGATGGTTCTTTCTTAAGATTACAAAGTTTACAAGTAGGATATAGCTTTAGCGATTCTGTTTTAGAAAAATTACAGTTCGATAAATTAAGATTCTATGTTAGAGCGTCAAATTTATTTACACTAACAAAATATAGAGGTTTTGATCCAACAACTTCTAATGGTTCACCAATTGGTGGAGGAATTGATCAAGGTTTTTATCCAAATCCAAGAACATTTTTCTTTGGAATGAATGTTAACTTTTAAAATTAATGATGATGAAAAAAATAAACATAAAAACAATAATGAGTTTAGTCCTTTTTGTCGGATTAATTTACTCATGTAGTGATGATTTTGTAGAGGTTAGCCCTACATCAGATAACTCAGAAGATTTCTTCAATACTCAAAAAGACTATGAAGATGCTTTAATAGGTGCTTACGATTTATTACAATCTACATACTTAAATGTAATGCTTGGTGAAATAGCATCAGACAATACATTAGCAGGTGGTGAGAGTGCAACAGACGTATTAGGTATTCAAGAAATAGATGATATGACTCATACTCCTTTAAATGCTCAATTAAGAGATATTTGGAGTTGGATGTACGCAGGTGTAAATAGAGCTAACTACATTTTAGAATTTAAAGATAAAACAGACTTTACAGGTAAAGATGTAATTTTAGCAGAAGCTACCTTTTTAAGAGCTTATTACTACTTTGAATTAGTAAAATGGTTTGGTGATGTTCCATTAGCTGTTGACAAAAGAATACAGTTTGGAGAACAGTTTAATATAGATAGAACTCCTAAAGCAGACGTTTATGCTCAGATTGAAGCAGATTTAACTTATGCTGCAAGTATTTTACCTTACACTAGAACAACTCCTGGTAGAATAACTAAAGGAGCTGCACAAGCATTATTAGGTAAAGCTTATTTATATCAAGATAAATTTGATGAAGCTGCAAATGTTTTAGAAAATTTAATTCAAAATGGTCCTTATGATTTAGTTTCTGATTACAAATCAATTTTTGAAGAAGCAGGAGAAAATAATATAGAATCTGTATTTGAAGTTCAATATTTTGAAGGTCAAGGTGCTGGTTTTGGATGCTTACAATGTAGTGAAGGTAATGTAGCAGTTGGTTTTAACGGAGTTAGAGCTTACACTGGGCCAGATTATTCTTCTGGATTTAGTTTTAATGTACCTGTGCAAGAAGTTGTAGATGCTTTTCAGGCTGGAGATTTAAGAAAAGATGTTGCAATATTAGATATTGATGCTTGGGCTACAGCAACTGGTGCTACTTATGGAACTGGTTATGAACACACAGGTTACTTCAATAGAAAATATATTCCAAGAACAAGAAGTTCTAATGCACAAGGAGATAGAAATTTAACAAATCCTAATAACTATAGAGCAATTCGTTTTGCAGATGTGTTATTAATGGCAGCAGAAGCTTTTAATAGAAGTTCTTCACCAAATGATACTAAAGCTCAAGCTTATTTAAACAGAGTAAGAGAAAGAGCATTTGGTAACTCTAGTAATAACATTACAGCTACTGGTACAACTCTTTATAATAATATTCTTGATGAAAGAAGAGTAGAGCTAGTAGGAGAAGGTCATCGTTTTTTCGACTTAGTTAGAACTGGAAGAGCTGCTCAAGAAATAAACGGCTTTCAAGCTGGTAAACATGAATTATTTCCTATTCCAGAAATCGAAATTTCTTTAGCAGGAAATCGTTGGGCTCAAAATCCAAATTATTAAAATAAGTAAATATGAAAAACATAAATAAATTTTATAAATATTTCTTTGCACTGTTCATTTTAATGGCATGTAATGAAGAATTAAGAGATTTATCATTTACAGATAGTATTGCTCCACCAAGCAATGTCTCTGCTGCCTATGATTTAACTCAAGACAATACTGGTAATGTTACAATTACACCAACAGCTGATGGTGCATTAAGCTTCGAGGTTTATTTTGGAGACTCTACTACAGAGCCTGCTAAATTAGGTTTAGGGGAAAATGTAACACATACTTATGCTGAGGGTAGTTATAATGTTAAAATTGTAGCTATAAATTTAAAAGGAGATAAAGTAGAAGCAACACAACCTTTAGTTGTTTCATTTAAGGCTCCAGAAAATTTAATGGTAACTATAGAGAATGATGCTGCAATTTCTAAACAAGTAAATGTAACAGCTACAGCAGATTTTGCTGCAACCTATGAGTTTCATTCAGGGGAAACTGGTGTTACACAGCCTGTAGCAACTGCAAATATTGGAGATCAACTATCTTATCAATATTCAACTCCAGGTACATATTCTGTAAAAGTTGTTGCAAAAGGTGCAGCTATTGCTACTACAGAATATACTATGGATTTTGAAGTGACAGAAATTTTAGCACCAATTGCTTCAGCAACACCACCACCAACTAGAAGTGCAACAGATGTTATTTCTATATTCTCAGACACTTATACAAATGTAGCTGGTACAGATCTTTATCCAAATTGGGGGCAATCAACTCAATATACTGCATTTGATTTAAATGGAGATGCTATTATACAATATAGTAATTTAAATTATCAAGGTATCCAAATAGGAGCTACTCAAGATTTATCATCAATGGAATTTTTACATATGGATATATGGACAGCAGATGCTGCAGATATTGAAACATATTTAATAAGTATTGGAAGTGGTGAGAAGTTTATTAAATCTACTTTAACTAAAGATGATTGGACATCTATTGAAATTCCTTTATCAGATTTCACAAGTCAAGGATTAACTATTAATGATATCCATCAGTTTAAATTTGTAGGTGCTGGTACTGTATTTATAGATAATATTTATTTCTATAAGTCTAGTAGTGCTTCAACATTTGACGATGGTATATTATCTAATGGAGATTTTAGTTCTGGAAGTGACTCTTGGATTGTTGGTGTAGATGATAATGCTCCAGCTCCAGTTGTAAATGCAAGTGGTAATTCTTACTATTCTGTTAGTATTCCTAATGCTGGAAATCCTTGGGAAGTTAATGTAAGTCAGAAAGTTGAGATAATTGATGGTAATACTTATACATTAACTTTTGATGCTTGGTCTAACGTAAATAGATCTATGATTGCAGGAGTTGGTTTAAGTGCAGATCCTTGGAGTAGTGAAACAGAAACAATAAATATTACACCAACAAAAACTACGTATACAGTAACTAAAACTGTTGCTGGTTGGGGAGCACCAGATGCTAGAGTTTTATTTGATTTAGGAGCTGATGCTGGAGATGTGAATATAGATAATGTATCATTATTTATTGGTAATGGAAATATGGTAGTTAATGGTAATTTTGAAAACGGAGCTGCACCATGGATTATTGGAGTAGATGATAATGCATCTGCACCAGTTGTAAATACTAATGGTAACAATCATTACTATGTAAATGTTGCTGCTGCTGGAAATCCTTGGGAAGTTAATCTTAGTCAAAAATTAGAAATTATTGATGGAGAAACATATACTTTAACTTTTGATGCATGGTCAGATGTTAACAGGTCAATTATTTCAGGTATTGGATTAAGTGCAGATCCATGGAGTAGTGAAACAGAAACTATTAATATTACACCTTCTAGAACTACATATTCAATAACAAAAACAGTTACTGGATGGGGTGCAACAGACGCAAGAGTCATTTTTGATTTAGGAGCTGCAGCTGGTGAAGTATTTATAGATAATGTTTCATTATCTAAACTTTAATCCAAGGTTATAAATTTTAATAAATTATAAATGATGAAAAAAATTAATTATATAAAAATCATATTATTTTCTATGGCAATCATGTTCTATGGTTGTCAAGAAGATGATTATTCTTTTGGAGACATTATCACTCCTTCTAATATTCAGATAAATGCTGAATTAGTAGGCGCAGATGCAAATAACCCAAATGGAGATGGAAGTGGGGAAGTTAAATTTACTGTAACTGCAGATAATGCTGTTTCATATAAATTTGTTTATGAAGGAGTAGAGTATGTAACGCTTTCTGGAGAACAAAGTATTATTTTCAGTAAACTAGGTTTAAATACTTATACAATTACTGCTGTAGCTTCAGGTACAGCTGGTGTTACCTCTAGTAAAACAATTCAAGTAGATGTTTTAGCAACATATTCACCACCAAACGATTTAACAGCTAAATTATATGGTTTTGATCCTGCTAATCCAACAGCAACAACTTCTAGAACTTGGAGAATTAAATCTTCAAAACCTGGTCATTTTGGTTTAGGTCCTGTTGGTGGTACTACTCCTGTTGAGTGGTATGGTGCAGGTGTAGATGAAAAAGCTGGAGTAGGTATGTATGATGATCGTTTTATTTTTAGTTCTGATGGTACTTTTACACATACCACTAATGGAGACATTTTTGGTAGAGACCCATTTATTGTAAATGACCTTGGTCCAAATACTGCAGGTTCTGTAAATGGAGCAGATATTGAAAATTATGCATATGGAGACTATTCTGAAACTTTTCAATTAACAGCTCCAGGTGGAGTAGAGACAATTAACTTATCTGGTATAGGATTTATTGGATATTATACAGGAGGAAATCATCAATATGAAATATTTGATAGATCAGTTCCTAATGAGCTACTATTAAAGACTACAGATGCAGATGCTACCTTTGATTGGTGGTTTATCATTGAGATAGAATAAAAAATTTAAATTTATAAATATAGGGTTAGTAATCTACTAACCCTATATTTATAAAATGTAACCCTACACATAACACAACAATACCTATACAATATTTGTAGATTTTATTATAAATAATTCTTCATAACTCTTTGTTTACAAAGGAAAATTAAAACTAATAAGTTAAATTTTTCTTGTATACTTTTTGTAGAGGTGCCTATTGTCAAATTCGCAATAAAACACTGTTAAATTTATAGATGTTTTAAAAATTCAAATAGTTTAATTGATTATATCCAATCTCTACAAGGATCAATCGAAAATTTAAAATCAAATTATGAAAAACAATTTAATAAGATTATTATTTTTCTTATTAACGCTTAATTTCTTTGCACAGTCAAAACCTAACAATGTAGTTGTTGTTTCAGACGCAAATGGAATGAAATTAACTGTTGATGGAAAAGACTTTATGGTAAATGGTATCAACTGGGATTATGTACCTATTGGTTACAACGTGTTAGATGCTAAATTTTGGGAAAAATCTGATGATATCATTAAAGCTGGTTTAGATGAAGAAATGGCTTTATGGCAGAACATGGGAGTAAATGCAATTAGAACTTATATAGGTATGCCTCCAAAATGGATAACTTATATCTATGAAAAGTTTGGTATTTATACTATGATCAACCATCAATTTGGTGCATATGGTTTAACTATAGATGGTGTTTGGAATCCAAAAACAAAATATGCAGACCCAAAGGTTAGAAAACATTTAATAGATGAAACTGTTAAAATGGCTAACCTTTATAAAGATACTCCAGGTCTACTTTTATTTATGTTAGGTAACGAAAACAACTATCACTTAACTTGGGAAGGAGCTGAAACAGATGAGGGTATAATTATCAATGATCAAGATGAAGCAAAAAGAGCAGAAGCAAGAGCAATGTATAAGCTTTTTAATGATGCTACATTAGCAATGAAAAAGTTAGGACTTTCTCAGCCTGTTGGACTTTGTAATGGAGATTTATTGTATTTAGATATTGTTGCAGAAGAATGCAAAGACATAGACATTTATGGTACAAATATGTATCGTGGAGAATCTTTTGTTGATGCTTTTGATAGAGTAAAAAATGAATTTGGTAAGCCAATTTTATTTACAGAATTTGGTTCAGATGCATTTAATGCTAGAGATAATAAGGAAGACCAATTAATGCAAGCTCATTATATGGTTAGCAATTGGAAAGAAATTTACGAAAATGCATATAGTCTTGGTAAAGCACAAAACTCTTTAGGCGGTTTTACTTTTCAATCTAGTGATGGATGGTTTAAGTCAGGTTTTGATGAAAGAAAAAATGCAGATGTTCATGATACTAAAGCAAACTGGCCTAGTAATGGTTATAGCTTAGATCAGGCAAAACCTGATGATAAAAACATGAATGAAGAATGGTTTGGTATTGCAGCTAAAGGGCCAACAGATGTTAGAGGTTTATATACTTTGTATCCAAGAGCATCTTACTATGCACTAAAAGAAGCACATAAATTTAATCCTTTTAAAAGTAGTTATACAGATTTTCAAAATCATTTTAAGAATATTAATTTGATGGATGCTGTTTTAAGAGCCAGAGGAGATAAAGCTGCAGTTGGTGGAAATCAAAAATTGAGAATAAGTAATTTACAAGCTCAGTTTACTACATTTAATACAGGTGGTTCTTTAATTACAACTCCAGAAGTATCAGATGGAACAGGTCAAGGTTTTCCAGACAGACAAGGGTTTGATCATATGCAATCTTATTTTGTTGGTGTAGAAGGTAAGCCTTCAGAAAACATAAGAGCTGAAATTAATTTTAATATTTTAGGAAATGTTGCAGGTAATCCAATAGATGATATTTTTTATGAAAATGTTGGTAGACCAATTCAAGTAAACTCACCAAATGGTCCTGTAACTCTAGTTGACAATAATAGATTAAGAGTTTATAATGCAGAATTTGAGTGGAATGCTAAAGATTTTGATATGAGAGGTTTCTATAGAACTGGTCATTATCATTGGCAATATGAAGGAGATTTCTTTGGTTTATATCCAGAAGCCTACTATGGTCCTAATTTAGATATTTATAATGGTGAAATTTTAGGAGTAGAAGTTGATGGTAAAGGAGAACTTTCTGGTTTAAAAGCTGCTTTTGGACCTCAATTATGGTGGGGTGCCAACCCAGCAGTATTATTAAAATATCAAACTAAACTTGCAGGTTTAGATGTAGCTGCAATATATCATAAAGATATTGTTGCAGGTAATGGTATAGATGAAAATGGTAATCGTATTTTAGATCCTGCTCAAGCAAGATCAGGAGTTATTCCTGCATTACCAACAGAAAGAGCTACAATTGCTTTAGAAAAAGAAGTTGGTAAATTTGGTTTTGCAGTAGGTGCAATTTGGGGAGGTAGACCTTTAAATGGAAGAGTTTATCAAGATATTAATGATGCTGGTCAAGTTGTAAATGATAGAATACAATCTAAAGACAATTGGGGAGGTAAAGCTAAAGTTACTTTTACAAATGGAGGTTTTAACATGTATGCACAAAGCTCTATAAGAGGATTAGTAGCAAATGGAGGAGCAGACCAAACATTAACATTTACAGGTTGGACATTAAAAGACAGTGGTAGTGGAAACGTAAGTAACTTCTTATCTGGTATTGCTTATAATTTTGGGGGTAAATTTCAAATAGCACCAAACTTTATGTGGCAACAGCCATTAGTAGATCCAATGCCAAATGATGTTGGAGCTCCAGGAAGATTAAGAAACTGGGTAGATGATCCATTTTCTGTAAGAGCAGGTAACAGAGAAATGACTGCAGGTGAAATTTTATTCACTTTCGATCCAACTCCAGCTACGTATATGTACGAATTTAACAATGAACTTGCAGAAGATGCACCATTTGCATTTAACCTAGGTTTTGTATATCGTCATTTACCAACTACACAAGATGCTGCAATCGGATTTAACGTAGACCGTTCTTTCTTCGCTTTTAATAGATCTGCTCCTGCAGAAGACTTATGGGAGGTAAACTCAAGAATGGTTTCAAAAGTAAATCCTAATTTAGGCTTAATTGCAAATCTTTATTATGGAACTGCTCAAGCAAATGGAGATAGTGATAGAACTATCAATAGATTTGGTGCAGATTTAAGAATGATTTACAATAAGATGAAAATAACAGGGATGGTAAAAGTAAACGATTGGGGACCTTTTGATTATCATAGAGACTTTAACTTAACTTTTCCATTACAATTGATGTTAGATATTTCAACATCTGTAGGAAAACCAAACTGGTTTATCTTACCTGATACAAAAGTTGGTTTAAGAGGTACATGGAGATCTTTAAATGAGTTCTCTCCTAGGTATTCTCCAAATGCTACAGCAACTCCGTTTGCAACACAACCAACAATCAGTCCAGTAGGTTTCCCTAATGGTTCTGAATGGGAAATTAGAACTTACATTCATATAAATATTGGAAAATAATAGAAAATAGTTATGAAGACAATTCAAAATATAAAACAAAAATCAATCTTAATTTTACTACTCTCTGTAGTATTTTTAGGATGTGAGAGAGAAATTAGCGACGAAGCTGTTGTAGCATCTTTCTCATCAACTGGAGAAATTTTTACAGATAGTCCAGTTGGTTTGGGAAGCGATTTTTATTTTCCATATGGTGGTTCTAAAGCCACTGCTTGGACTGTAGACGAAACAGAAGCTTATGAAGGTTCTGCATCTATGCGTTTTGATGTACCAAATGCAGATGATCCTAATGGAAATTTTGCAGGAGCAATTTTTAGAATTGATGGAGCAGGTAGAGATTTAACAAAATACGATGCCTTAACTTTTTGGATAAAAGCTTCACAAGGGGTTACTATTGGTGAACTTGGTTTTGGAGAAGATTTTATTTTAAACGAATATGTAACAACACTTACAAATGTTAGTGTGGGTACTGCTTGGACAAAAGTAATTATTCCAATTCCAGATGCTTCTAAGTTAAAACAAGAAAGAGGAATGTTTAGGTATTCTGCTGGTACACAAGGTACAAATGGAGGTGGTTTTACTTTTTGGGTTGATGAGTTAAAGTTCGAAAAATTAGGGACAATTGCACATCCAAGACCTAAAATTTTTAATGGAGTAGATGAATCTGAACAAACGTTTATAGGTGCAACAATATCTATTTCTGGTTTATTTCAAACATTTAATTTACCAACAGGAGCTGATGTTACTGTAATTGCATCACCTAAATACTTTGACTTTTCAAGTTCAGATAATGCAGTTGCTACTGTAAGTGATTTAGGAGTTGTTTCAGTTTCTGGAACAGGAAATGCTATAATATCAGCAACCTTAAATGGAGACACTGCAGAAGGTTCTTTAACAGTTAACTCTTTAGGTCAATTTACACCTGCACCAACACCTACTGAACCAGCAGCTAATGTTTTATCAATATTTAGTGATGCTTATACAAATGAACCAGTAGATTTTTATAATGGTTATTATGCTCCTTTTCAAACAACACAAGGTCAAAATGACATTACCATAAATGGAGACAATATTATTAAATATTCCTTATTGAATTTTGTAGGGATTGAGTTTAAAAACCCAACAATTGATGCAAGTCAAATGGATTTTCTACATATAGACATTCAAGTTGAAAATACTATTAATCCTGGTGACTTTGTAGCTGTAGAATTAGCAGACTTTGGTGCAGATGGCGCTTTTGGAGGAGGAGATGATTCTAGTGGAAGAATTGTATTTAATTCTTTTACTACAGGTAATTGGGTTAGTTTAGATATTCCTTTAGGAGACTTTAATTTAACTAGTAAACTTAACTTAGGTCAAATGCTATTTATAACTGAAGGCACAAACCCTAATGCTACAGGAACTATTACAGATATTTTAGTAGATAATATTTATTTATATAAAACTACAGGTCCAACAATTCCTTTTAATTTTGACGATACTAATGTAGATTACTCATTTACAACATTTAATGGAGCTTCATTTGCAGTGGTAGATAATCCTCAGTTATCAGGTATTAATGCAACAGCCTCTAAAGTTGGTGCTTTAACAAATTCAGGTAATCAATGGGAAGGTGGTTATACAGACTTAGAATCTCCACTTAATTTAGCAAATGGAAATAAAGTAAAATTCAAATTGTATTCAACAAGTGCTGTACCAGTGTTGCTTAAGTTAGAAGGTGGTTTAAATAGTGCTGCACCAGTAGAAATTGCAGTAAATCATACAGGAAGTGGATGGGAAGAATTAGAATTTACTTTTAACTCTACAAATCAATATGAAAGATTTACATTATTTGTAGATGGACCTGGTAATACTTCTGGTACTTTTTATATAGATGATGTACTACAAACTAATTAAAACATAAGCAATGAAAATAAATAAAAAACTTAAACTCAGTTTATATGTAATGATATTTTCATTCATATTTACTGCATGTGAAAATTCAGAAACACAGACTGTAACAACTTTAACTAATTTAGTTTGGGCAGATGAATTTAGTATAGATGGAGCTCCAGATGCTAATAATTGGACTTACGAAATTGGTGATGGAACAGCACAAGGCATTCCAGGTTGGGGTAATAATGAGTTTCAATACTACACTTCTAGGCCAGAGAATGTAAAAGTTGAGAATGGTAATTTAGTAATTACTGCTCGTAAAGAAACTTTTAGTGGTTCTGGATATACTTCTGCAAGACTATTAACTAAAGGGTTATTTCAACAAAAATATGGTCGTTTTGAAGCTCGTATAAAATTACCTTGGGGACAAGGTTTATGGCCAGCTTTTTGGATGTTAGGAGATGATAATAATGGTGCATTATCTTGGCCTCAAATAGGTGAAATAGATATTATGGAAAATAGAGGTAATGAACCTACTATAACTCATGGTTCTATTCATGGACCTGGTTATTCTGCTGGAAATGCAGTTACAAAAAGTTATGATTTAAATGCAAGATTAGATACCCAATTCCATGTATATGGAATAGAGTGGGGTCCAAATTATATAAATTATTATGTAGATGATGTATTATACAATCAAATAACTCCAGAAGATTTACCTAATGGTACTGAGTGGGTTTTTAATGACAGAGAATTTTACATCATTTTAAATGTAGCTGTTGGAGGTTCTTTTGCAGGAGCTCCAAATGCAAACACAGTTTTCCCTCAAACTATGGAGGTAGATTACGTAAAAGTTTATAATTAAAAAATTAGTGAATAATGATGTCTTTCATCATTATTCACTATTTAAATACAACTATTGTTAACCCTATTAATTCAAAAAAAACTGAATTAAATTTTTGCGATTATCGCATTTATCTAAAATAATATAATGAGCAATTTTATTTCTCACGTAGACAATTTATCAAACAGAAAAGTTAAAGGAGAACTAGTTCAACTTAATAACGAAACGTTTTATAAGATTTCAAATAGTCATGCAATGCGTCCATTTTTTATGACTATTGTATCAGATTCCAATCATTGGATGTTTATCTCTAGTAATGGCGGTCTTACTGCTGGAAGAAAGAATGCAGAGTTTTCTCTATTTCCTTACTATACAGATGATAAGATTAATCAGTTAGCAGAAACTACAGGTTGTAAGTCGATTTTTAGAATTTTTAAAGATGATAAAAATCAACTTTGGGAACCTTTTTCTGAAAGACAAGCAGGTATATATGAGATAACAAGAAACGTTTACAAAAACAGTTATGGTAATAAAATTATTTTTGAAGAAATTAATAAAGATTTAGAAGTTACTTTTAAATACGAATGGAATTCTAGTGATGAATATGGTTTTGTTAGAAAAGCTACGCTTCAAAATAATTCATCAAAAGATATTAAAGTAGCTATTTTAGATGGAATACAAAATATTTTACCTTATGGAGTAGGTTCTGACTTGCAAGGTATAAGAAGTAATTTAGTAGATGCATACAAAAAATGCGAATTAGAACCAGAAGTTGGTTTAGGTATTTATGCATTAAGTGCAATAATAGTAGATAAAGCAGAGCCAAGTGAAGCTTTAAAAGCTAATTTAGTTTGGTCTTTAGGATTAGAAAACCCTACTTATTTATTATCATCTTCTCAATTAGATTGTTTCAGAAATGGTTATCCTTTAAATCAAGAAGTTGATGTTAAAGCAGAAAAAGGAGCTTATTTTATGAATGCAGAAATTAGTTTATCTGCAAATAATGAAAAATCTTGGTTACAAGTAGCTAATGTAAATCAAACTGTTTCTGATGTTATTGCTTTATCAGAAAAAATAAAAAATAACAATAATTTAGAAGATGAACTTCAAGCTAGTATAGATGAAGGAACAAAAAACCTTATCAATTTAGCAGCTGCATCAGATGGTCTTCAGCTTTCAGATGATCCATTAATTAATATGCGTCATTTTTCGAATACACTTTTCAATATTATGAGGGGTGGTATTTTTGATGACAATTACAAGATAGAAAAAGACGATTTTACAACTTATTTAGCAAATGCTAATAAAGAATTGTATCAGCATAAAAAAGAATCTTTAGCAAATCTGCCAGAAGAATTTACATTAAGTTATATTAAAGAATTAGCAGATAATGATTCAGACAAAGATTTTAAACGTCTTTGTTTAGAATATTTACCATTAAAATTTAGTAGAAGACATGGAGATCCAAGTAGACCTTGGAACAAGTTTTCTATTAATACAAAAAGTGAAATAGATGGCTCTAAAATCTTAGATTACGAAGGTAACTGGAGAGATATTTTTCAAAATTGGGAAGCTTTAGCACATTCATATCCTCAGTTTATTGAGAGTATGATTCATAAGTTTTTAAATGCGACAACTTTTGAGGGTTATAATCCATACAGAGTAACAAAAGGTGGTTTTGATTGGGAAGTTATAGAAGAAAATGATCCTTGGTCTTATATTGGTTACTGGGGAGATCATCAGATAATTTACTTATTAAAATTCTTAGAATTTATAGAAAATTATTACCCATCTAAATTATCAGAGTTATTTACAGAAGATATTTTTGTTTATGCAAACGTGCCTTATGTAATTAAATCGTATTCAGATATTTTAAAAAATTCTAAAGATACCATTGACTTTGATCATAGATTACAAGAGACTATAGAAAAAAGAAGAGAAGAAATAGGTGTAGATGGCGCTTTATTAAGAGATCAAAAAAATGAGATTTATAAAGTAAATTTAGTTGAAAAACTTTTAGTAACTGTTTTAGCAAAAGTTTCAAACTTTATTCCAGAAGGTGGTATTTGGTTAAATACACAACGTCCTGAATGGAATGATGCTAATAACGCATTAGTTGGTAATGGAGTATCTATGGTTACCTTATATTATTTAAGAAGATTTATCAACTTCTTTGAAGAGGTAGTAGAAAATTCATCAAATAATGAAGTTGAAATTTCTTTAGAGGTAAATATAATGTTTACTAAAATATTAGAAGTTTTAGATGCTAATACTTCAGTTTTATCAAGAAAAGTTAATGATAAAGAAAGAAAAGCAATTTTAGATGGTGTTGGTATTCCTGCAAGTGAATACAGAGAAAAAATATATAAAAATGGTTTTTCTTCTAAAAAAGAAAAATTAACTAAAAGTTCTTTAATGCATTTCTTTGCAATTACAAAGAATTATTTAGACCATAGTATAAGAGCAAATAAGCGAAAAGATAATATGTATCACGCTTATAACTTAATGACTATAGAAAATAAAGAAGAGGTTTCTATTTCTTATTTATCTGAAATGTTAGAAGGGCAAGTAGCGGCTTTAAGTTCTGGTTATTTGTCACCACAACAAGCCTTAGATTTATTAGATGGTTTAAAAGCAAGTGCATTGTTTAGACCAGATCAATACAGTTACATTTTATATCCAAATAAAAATTTACCAAGATTTACAGATAAGAATAATATTGATAGTTCTAAGGTAGAAAAATCAAAATTATTAATGACTCTTCTAGAAAATGGAAGTCAAAGAATAGTAGAAAAAGATGTAAATGGTAATTATCATTTTAATGGTAGTTTTAATAATGCCAACAGTGTAAAAAATGCTTTAGATGCTTTACCTGAAGCGTATACTAATTTAGTTAAAGAAGAGTCTGATTATATTTTAGAAATTTTTGAAGAAATTTTTGATCATAAATCTTTTACAGGTCGTTCTGGAACTTTCTTTGGTTATGAAGGTCTTGGATCTATTTACTGGCATATGGTTTCTAAGTTGTTATTAGCAGTTCAAGAAAACTGTTTATTAGCTATAAATTCAGGTGAAAGTGATGTGGTAATTGGTAAATTATTAGATCATTATTACGAAATTAATGCAGGTATTGGAGTACATAAATCTCCAGAATTGTATGGAGCTTTTCCAACAGATGCATATTCTCATACACCAGCTACAAAAGGTGCTCAACAGCCAGGAATGACTGGTCAAGTTAAAGAAGATATCTTAAGTAGAATAGGTGAGTTAGGTGTTTTTGTAGAAAATGGTAAAATCACTTTTAATCCAAAACTATTAAAGACTTCAGAGTTTTTAGATAGTTCAGAAACTTTTGAATACATCAAAGTAAATAATGAGAAAAAGACTTTAAAAGTAGATAAAAATCACTTGTGTTTTACCTATTGCCAAGTACCAGTAATTTATAAAATAGCTGATACAAATAAGATTGAAGTGATTTACAATAACTCTAAAACAGAGCAAGTATCAGGTTTGGTTTTAAGTGATACTATAAGTACAGACATTTTTAACAGAACAAATAAAGTAAGTCATTTAATAGTTTCGATAATAAAATAAGAATGGAAAACAACTATTCTAAATACGTAGTTGGTTTTTTGTTACTCATAATGCTTTCTTGTAAAGAAAAAATGAAAATTAATAAAGAAGAAATAATAGAACAAAAAGTAGATTCTCTTTTAAAGTTAATGACTTTAGAAGAAAAAATCGGACAAATGTCTCAAATAAGACATTTCGAAAAATCTGCTAAAAAACAAATATCTTCAAAATTTATTGGTTCAATAATTCATACTCAAGGTCCTTTACCAGGTAAAACTGCTAAAGACTGGCAAAAGAAATTTACAGATTTACAAAAGCAAGCTTTAAAAACAAGATTAGGAATTCCTCTTTTATTTGGAGTTGATGCAGTTCATGGACAAAATACTTTTGAAGGTGCAACAATATTCCCTCATAATATTGGGTTAGGAGCTGCTAATAATCCTGACTTAGTAGAAGAAATTGCAAAAATTACAGCATTAGAAAGTCAAGCAACTGGTTTCAATTGGGTGTTTTCTCCTTGTATAGCAATTCCTTTAAATGAAAAATGGGGTAGAGTTTATGAAGCTTTTTCAGAAAGTACAGAAATCACAGCTAATTTAACTAGAGCATCAGTAAAAGGTCATCAAGGAGACTTGACAGATAATACAACAGTTATGGCTACAGCCAAACATTTTATTGGTGATGGAGCAACAGATTATGGAGTAGAAGGAGGTGAAACTACTTTAACTAAAGACCAAGTTTATGACTTACTCTTAGAACCTTATAGAGTTGCTGTAGAAGAAAAAGTAGGTGCAGTAATGGCTTCATTTAATACAATGAATGGTATTTCTATGCACGCTCATAAAGCCCTTTTAACAGATACTTTAAAAGGTCAATTAAAGTTTGATGGGATTGTTGTTTCAGATTGGAAAGCTTATTCACGTTTTGGAGGTAATGATATCATAAATGCAGGTATTGACATGGTTATGGCTGTAGATGGTGATTTAAGTAAATTTCAAGAAGGCTTGCAAAAAGGTGTAGAAAATGGTGAAGTTTCTCTAGCTAGAATTGATGATGCTGTAAAACGAATTTTAAGACAAAAAATTAGACTAAATCTATTTGACAATCCTTTCTCTAAAACCTCTTTAACAAAAGAAATTGGTAAAGAACAACATAGAACCATTGCAAAACAAGCTGTAAGAGAATCTATGGTTTTATTAAAAAATGAAAATAAAATATTACCTATAGCTAAAGAAACTAAAAAAATTGTTGTTGTAGGTGAACATGCAAATAGTAGTGGCTTACAATCTGGAGGATGGTCTATAAACTGGCAAGGAACCAAAGGAAACTATAAAGGATCTACAAATATTTTAGAAGGGATAAACAAAATTGCAAAAGGAAATGTTGTTTATGATGCAGATGCCACCAAAAATCATTTTGATGCAGATGTTGCTATAATTGTTGTTGGAGAAATACCATATGCAGAATTTTTTGGAGATATAGGGCATGAATCAAATCAACTTCAATTAACATTAACAGAAAAACATAAAAAGTACATCAATACCTATGCAGATAAAGGAGTTAAAACTGTGGTTGTTTTAATTTCTGGTAGACCATTAGTAGTAACAGATGATATTGATAAATCTGATGCTTTTGTAGCTGCTTGGTTACCTGGTTCTGAAGGAGATGGAGTTGCAGAAGTATTATTTGGTGATTATAATTTTAAAGGAAAATTACCACATTCTTGGCCAAAATCTGTAGAGGATTATAATGGAAAATATGGCCCTAATTTTTGGGATAATAGTATAGAACCCCTATTTAAATTAGGATATGGATTACAATATTAATAAATAAAATCAGCTTTAAAGTAAATTAAAGTTTACAGATTTTATCATAAAAATAAAGATATAAAATGAAAAACAGATTAAACACATTTCTAATTTTAGCTTTCTTATTTTCTATGATATCCTGTGTTAAAAAAGAACAAAAAGAAGACGACGTTTTGAAGAGTAAAAAAGAACTTACAGCAGCAGATATTTTAGGAAATCCTAAGTATTTAGCAATATCTTATGGTGGCTATAGAGAAAAAAGTAGAGAAGATGGTCAACCATCAATAGCTCAGCTTAAAGAAGACTTAAAGATTATGCATACAATGGGCATAAGAATTTTAAGAACATATAATGTACAACCAAAATTACCTCATGCAGCTAATCTATTAGAAGCCATTCATCAATTAAAACAAGAAGATTCAAATTTTGAAATGTATGTAATGTTAGGTGCTTGGATAGATTGCTTAAATGCTTGGACAGATAAAGCTCCAAATCATGATATAGAAAGCCCTGCTAACGAAGGCGAAATAAAAAGAGCTGTAGCTTTAGCTAATAAATATCCAGATATTGTTAAAGTAATTGCAGTAGGTAATGAAGCTATGGTAAAATGGGCTACCAGTTATTATGTACAACCAAATGTTATATTAAAGTGGGTTAATCATTTACAAAATCTTAAAAAAGAAGGAAAACTATCTAAAGATGTATGGATTACAAGTTCAGACGATTTCTCTTCTTGGGGTGGAGGAGATGAAGTATATAGAGTACCTGATCTTGTCGAATTAATTAAGGCTGTAGATTATGTTTCTATGCATACTTATCCTTATCATTATACACATTATATCTCTGCTTTTTGGGGTGTTCCAGAAAATGAACAAAATTTATCTGATATAGAAAAGATTGATAAAGCAATGTTACGTGCTAAAAACAAAGCCAAGCAATTGTATCAAAAAGTTGTGGATTATGTACATAGTATAGATTCAACAAAAACTATTCATATTGGAGAAACTGGCTGGTCATCAAGCTCAGATGGTTTTTATGGAAAAGATGGTTCTAGAGCTAGTGATGAATATAAACAAGGCTTGTATTATAAACACATGAGAGAATGGACTAATGAAGCTGGTATTTCTTGTTTTTATTTTGAAGCATTTGATGAACAATGGAAAGATGCAGGAAATCCTTATGGATCAGAAAATCATTTTGGATTATTTACTTTAAAAGGAGAAGCTAAATACCCTATTTGGGATTTGGTTGATAATGGAACTTTTAAAGGATTAAGCAGAGATGGTAATCCAATAAAAAAGACGTTTAATGGAGATAAAGAAGCTCTATTAAAAACTGTGTTAGTGCCAAATACGAATTATCCAAAATAAGTATGAAAATTTTTAAATACATATTTTATTCATTTATTTCATTTATGATTTTAAGCTGCGACAATCAAGAAGAAAAGTTAGTTGTAGAAGTTTATGAAACCTCTAAAAGCGGAAATAAATTAACCAAATTAGAAGATTATTCTGTAGAAGTTAATAGTGACCAATTATCTAAAGTAGTTTTAAAACCAACTGAAGAAAGACAAACTATCACAGGGTTTGGAGGGTCATTCACAGAATCTACAGCATACTTATTAAACAAACTAAGTACAGCAAATAGAGCTAAAATTATCGAAGCTTATTTTGGTGAATCAGGAGCAAAATATTCTTTAACTAGAACGCATATGAATTCTTGTGATTTTTCACTTAGTCAATATTCTTATGCACCTGTAGAAGGCGATAAAACTTTAGAACATTTTTCTATTGAAGAAGATAAAGATGATATTATTCCTATGATTAAAGATGCTATGAAAGTGTCTAAAGATGGGTTTAAAATTTTATCATCACCTTGGACAGCTTCACCTTGGATGAAAGACAATAACAATTGGGTTGGAGGTAAATTATTACCAGAATATTATGATACTTGGGCGTTATTCTTTTCTAAATATGTTTCTGCTTATAAAAATGAAGGTATAGATATTTGGGGATTTACAGTAGAAAATGAACCTTTAGGAAATGGTAACAATTGGGAGAGTATGCATTATACACCTGATGAGATGACCAATTTTGTACAAAACCATTTAGGCCCTAAATTAAAAACAGATTATCCAAATGTAAAAATCTTAGGATACGATCAAAACAGAGAACATTTAAAAGAATGGGTAGACTCGCAATTTAGAAATGAAGAAACTTCAAAATATTTTGATGGAACTGCTATACATTGGTATGCTAGTACATTCCATTATTTCCCAGAAGAATTACAATATGCGCATCATAAAGCACCTAATAAATATTTAATTCAATCAGAAGCGTGTATAGATGCAGAAGTTCCAAAATGGAAAGATGATGAGTGGTATTGGAAAAAAGAAGCCACAGATTGGGGTTGGGACTGGGCACCTGAACAAGATAAACACATGCATCCAAAATATGCACCAGTTAATAGATATGCAAGAGATATTATTGGTTGTTTAAACAATTATGTAGATGGTTGGATAGATTGGAATATGGTGTTAAATAAGCAAGGTGGACCAAATTGGTTTAAGAATTGGTGCATAGCTCCTGTTATTGTAGATGAAGAAAATGATGAAGTTTACTTTACACCTTTGTATTATATATTATCTCATTTCAGTAAGTTTATTAGACCAGAAGCAAAAGTTATTGCTGTAGAAAATTCAGATAAAGATTTGATGATTACTGCTGCTAAAAATACTGATGGTTCTATTGCTGTTGTTTTATTTAATGAAACAACAATGAGTAAAAACATAGCATTAACTTTAGAAGGACAAAATGTTGAAA
>Ga0209136_1000338_pt1 | contig 33994 bp, 37 predicted proteins | sample SaaInl0LU_22_DNA_FD_184640 | JGI IMG/M metagenome (GOLD analysis project Ga0209136, IMG submission 184640) | Marine microbial communities from expanding oxygen minimum zones in the Saanich Inlet - ESP_90LU_22_DNA (SPAdes) (version 2) | ecosystem: Environmental > Aquatic > Marine > Intertidal... | reverse complement strand
TAATAAAATTAAACTAAATTATGTTTAAAATTAAGAAAAGAAAATTAATTCTTTTTTATACTCAAACATATTATACCTTTAGCTTCGTTTATTTTTAACAGTATCCGAATCGTTATTTATATTTTATAATATATTTTAAAAAGAACAAAAAATATGCGTCGTCTTTCTATTTTAAAACAACCGTTATTAGCAACTGTTAATGATCATTTAATCGATTACCCAACTCCAAGTAATTTGAGTTATTGGTGGGGTTTCGGTTCACTTGCCGGTATTTGTTTAATTGTACAAATTGCAACAGGAATTTTTCTAGCAATGCATTATACACCACATGTTGATCTAGCATTCGTCAGTGTTGAACATATTATGCGTGATGTAAATGGTGGGTGGTTTTTACGTTATATGCATGCAAATGGTGCTAGTATGTTTTTTATTGTTGTTTATTTACACCTTTTCCGTGGACTTTATTATGGAAGCTATGCAAGTCCTCGTGAACTTGTATGGATTGTTGGTGTAGTAATTTTACTTTTAATGATTCTTACAGCTTTTATTGGATATGTATTACCTTGGGGTCAAATGTCTTTTTGGGGAGCTACAGTAATTACATCATTAGCCTCGGCTATTCCAGTTGTTGGTATGGATATTACATATTGGCTTTGGGGTGGTTTTAGTGTTGATAATGCTACATTAAATCGTTTTTTTAGTCTTCATTATTTACTTCCATTTATTATTGCAGGTGCAAGTATTGTGCATATTGCAGCATTACATCAGTATGGTTCAAATAATCCACTTGGGTGTTTAGCGACAGTGGACAAAGTATCATTTTATCCTTACTTTTTCTTAAAAGATCTTGTAGGTTGGGTATGTTTTGCCATTTTCTTTTCATTTTTTATTTATTTTGCTCCAAATGCTCTGGGACATCCGGATAACTATATTCCAGCTAATCCAATGTCAACACCAGCTCATATTGTACCAGAATGGTACTTTCTTCCTGTTTATGCTATTTTACGTAGTATTCCAAATAAACTTGCAGGTGTAGCAGCTATTGGTCTTGTATTTGTGTCTTTATTATTATTACCTTTTATTAATACATCACACATTCGAAGTTCAAGTTTTAGACCTTTATACAGAAAACTTTTCTGGTTATTTGTTGCAGATTGTCTTTTATTAGGTTGGATTGGTTGCCAGCCCGTTGAAGATCCATATGTATTCATTGGTCAAGCTGCTTCAGTTTATTTTTTTGTTTATTTCCTAGTATGTATTCCTTTCTTAGGTAAATTTGAAAAAGCTCTTTTACACTATACCCCGCATACATCATAAACTTTTTTAGTATCTACCCTTTTAAAGGGTAGATATTAAAATATAATAAATTAATTTTCTATATGCCTACAACTAATCAACTTCTTTTAGGAGCACAGCAGCGTCTTCCAAAAAAACGTATGCGCGATAAAAAAACACCGGCGTTACAAGGCAGCCCTCAAAAACGTGGAGTTTGTTTACGTGTTTATACAAAAACCCCTAAAAAACCAAACTCAGCTATTAGAAAGATTGCAAAAATTAGGTTAAGTAATAAACGTGAAATTATTGCATACATTCCAGGAGAAGGGCATAATTTACAAGAGCATTCTGTTGTACTCGTCCGTGGAGGCCGTGTTAAAGATATGCCTGGTATAAAATATAAAGTAGTTCGCGGTGTTTTAGATTCTCAAGGATTAAAACAACGTACTCAAGCCAGATCAAAATATGGCACAAAAAAACCAACACGCTTATAAAACAACAATATACTAAAACTTTACATTCTTTAGACATTCTAACATCTCCAATTTATGTGTATGAAGAAATGGTTAATGAAGAAACACCTTTATTAGCAAAATTTACAAATTTTTTAACAAAAAAAGGACAAAAAGCAAAAGCAGGGCGTATTATGAAGAAAGTTTTTAAAATATTACAAAACCTTCAGCCTCTTGTTAAAAATCATCCTTTAATGGTTATTCAAAAAGCTTTGCATCATGTTAAACCTTCTTTTGAACTTAGAAAAGCTCGTATAGGTGGGAGTACACAATTTATTCCTGCAGCTCTTCCTTTGCATAAACAAGAAAATAAAGCAATACGTACACTTATTTTAAATGCTTCAATTAAACAAAAGAAAAATTCTAATACGCAAAAACATAATGATATGTATTCTTTTGCATACTTTTTAGCGATGGAAATTTATGAAGCACATAAAAATGAAGGGGCTTCTTGCCAAACAAAAAATACTGTGCATAAACAAGCTGAAAATAATCGAAATTATATCAGAAAACGTTGGTGGTAAAACACCACCCATCCATATGGGATGGGTTCTTTGGAGTATAGCCAAGTGGAAAGGCATCGGTTTTTGATATCGACATGCAAAGGTTCGAACCCTTTTACTCCAGTAATTTAAATTAAGAACTATTTCGTATTTTTACTAAAATATGACATAAAAAATGAAAAAAAGCTTTTGAATTTACATTTACCGGTATCGGATATTCAATTTCCACATTTGGTGAATAAGAATCTACGCAAGATACAACAGGTATTTTAAGTCTTTTCGCTTCATCGATAATATGTTTATGAGCTGTTGTAGCTTGTAATAAAACTAAAACATCAGGTGACGATGTCATTTTTTGAATACCCTCAAAACGTTTTTTTGCTTTTGAATACTTTGGGAAAGCTACTGCATTGTTTGTAAGTAAAGTTGCAATAAATGTTTCAAATTTTTGAAAAGCATGTACAGAATATTTTAATTGCTGCCAATTTGTTAAAAGCCCGCCAATCCAATGCTCATTAACATAAGGAAGCTTAGCAAGTAAAGCAGTTTTTTTAACTAATGGTCCAAAAAGTGGGTTTGTATTGACTAATAAAATAGTTCCTTTTTCTTTATGAACATGTTGAATAAAATTTAAAGCTTTTTGTGTAGCAATTAATGTTTCGTCGATATTAAAAAACGGTACACGGTCTCGAAAACCTAAAACATAAGGAAACATCCAAGAATTTATTTCAACAGCTCCAATATGTGATTGCATTTGTTGAAACTGTTTTATTTTTTGTTGATTAATCATAAAAAATTTATTTTTTATTCATATCTTTAAAGATATGTTTAATTTTAAAATTATGTTTCGGTAGCTCAGTTGGTTAGAGCAAAGGACTGAAAATCCTTGTGTCAGTGGTTCAAATCCACTTCGGAACATTTTACCTTTAATCTAAGGTGTAGCAAAAGAACTTTAATATGTATCTTTTACTGATTTGTCTTCCACTTTTAAGTTTTTTACTTGCTTGTGGTTTTGGCCGTTTTTTTGGTATAAGAGGAACACCGATTCTTACAACATTTTGTGTTGCATGTACATCAGCACTTTCTCTTGTTGCTTTTTACGAAGTAGGAATTTGTGGTAGCCCTTGTATTATACATTTTGCTCCTTGGTTTCATTCTGAACTCTTTGATGCTTCATGGGGATTCTTATTTGATAGTCTTACTGTAGTTATGTTAGTTGTAGTAACTGTTGTAAGTACCTTGGTACATATGTATTCTATTGCTTATATGGGACAAGACCCGCATTTACCCCGTTTTATGTCTTACTTATCTATTTTTACATTTTTTATGTTAATGCTTGTAACTGCAGATAACTTTATTCAAATGTTTTTTGGATGGGAAGGTGTTGGTGTAGCTTCGTATTTACTTATTAACTTTTGGTACACACGTGTTCAAGCTAATAAATCAGCAATAAAAGCGATGCTCGTAAACCGAGTTGGAGATTTTGGATTAGCATTAGGTATTATGGGTATTTTTGCTCTTTGTAAAAGTGTTCATTTTCATACTGTATTTGCCTGTGCTGGCCAACTTGCGCATGAATCTTTTTTCTTTTTTAATATGGAAACTCATGCGTTAACTATTGTTTGTCTTTTATTATTTGTCGGAGCAGTTGGAAAATCTGCCCAACTCGGGTTACATACTTGGCTTCCCGATGCTATGGAAGGTCCAACACCTGTATCAGCACTTATTCATGCTGCAACCATGGTAACAGCTGGAGTGTTTATGATTGCTCGTTGTTCTCCGGTTTTTGAATATGCCCCTAGTGCATTACTTGTTGTTACTGTAGTTGGTGCTATGACTTCGTTTTTCGCTGCAACAACTGGTGTTGTTCAAAATGATTTAAAACGTGTTATTGCTTATTCGACATGTAGTCAATTAGGTTATATGGTTTTTGCTTGTGGTCTTTCTCAATATGCTGTTGGTGTATTTCATTTAATGAATCATGCATTTTTTAAAGCTTTGCTTTTTTTAAGTGCTGGATCAGTTATTCACGCTTTAGCAGATGAACAAGATATGCGAAAAATGGGAGGGGTTGTTAAACTGTTACCTTTTACATATGCTATGATGTTTATTGGATCATTAGCTTTAATCGGATTCCCGTTTTTAACTGGTTTTTATTCTAAAGATGTTATTTTAGAAGTTGCCTATGCTAAATACACAGTAGGTGGTAATTTTGCTTATTGGTTAGGGGTGTTATCTGCACTTTTTACTTCTTATTATTCATTTCGTCTTTTATTTCTTACTTTTTTAGGTCCTATAAATGCCTTTAAATCTAATTTACAAAATGTTCACGAAGCTCCTCAATTAATGGCTTGGCCATTAATTTTACTTGCATTCGGAAGTATTTTTGTGGGTTATATGGGTAAAGATATGATGATTGGATTAGGAACACCTTTTTGGAATAATGCTATTTTTACATTGCCAACACATACTATTATTCTAGAATCAGAATATATACCTCAATCCATTAAATTTATTCCAATTATTTTTAGTGTTCTTGGAGCTTTTTTTGCTTTAAACATTAATATTGTTGGTAGTACTTTTGCTTACATGTTAAAAACAAGTACAATTGGACGAAAAGCATATATTTTTCTTAATAAGCGTTGGCTTTTTGATAAAGTTTATAATGATTTTGTAGCTTCAAAAGCATTATCTTTCGGTTATCATATTTCGTTTAAAACAGTTGATAAAGGGTTTATTGAGATATTAGGACCAACAGGTTTGATGCATATTTGTACAAACGCTATACAACAGTTAAGAACACTGCAAAGTGGTTATATTTACCATTATGCTCTTCTTATGCTTTGTGGTGCAAGCTTATGTGTAGCTCTTGTAAGTCTTTGGGACTTTTTTTCTCCGTGGGTAGATCCACGTTTATATGGTATTTTTGTGGTAAGTTTTATTTTTTATCATCAAACTAAAAACCAATAAAGCATATGTTATGGGGTGTTAAAATGCCCCATAATATAGTCTGAAAAAACGTGTAGCATTATGTTTCAACTTCTTAACTTTTTACTGATCTGTCCACTTATTGGGGCACTTGTAATTGCTTTTACTCCATCATGGAATGTACGCTTTATTAAGACATATGCTCTTTTTATTAGTATTACAAACTTTATTGCATCTCTAAGTGTATGGCTTTTATTTGATACATCAACAGCTAAATTTCAGTTTGTTGATCGTATTGCCTGGTTACCATTCTTGAACATGAATGTTTATATAGGTATTGATGGTATTTCACTTTTTTTCATTATCTTAACAACTTTTCTTGTTCCTGTATGTTTACTTGTTGGATGGACAAATATTACAAAGCATGTAAAAGAGTATTGTATAGCATTTCTTATTTTAGAAACTTGTATGCTCGCTGTTTTTTGTATGCTTGATCTGCTACTTTTTTACGTATTTTTTGAAAGTGTCCTTTTACCAATGTTTTTAATTATTGGTGTTTGGGGTTCAAGAGAACGCAAAATCCGAGCAGCTTACCAATTCTTTTTATATACGTTAATTGGTTCTGTTTTAATGCTACTTGCTTTATTACTAATTTATTTCCAAGTTGGGACAACTGATTTACAGGTTTTATTTGTATCTGAATTTAGTGAACGCCGACAACTTCTTTTATGGTTAGCTTTTTTTGCTTCATTTGCAGTAAAAGTACCAATGGTACCCATGCATATTTGGCTTCCAGAGGCGCATGTTGAAGCACCAACAGCTGGTTCTGTAATTCTTGCTGGTATTTTATTAAAACTTGGAACATACGGATTTTTACGATTTTCTATTCCACTTTTCCCTGAGGCATCGTTATATTTCACTCCACTTATTTATACAATGAGTATAATTGGAATTATTTATGCTTCATTAACAACTTTACGTCAAATTGATTTAAAAAAAATTATTGCGTATTCATCAGTTGCTCACATGGGATTTGTAACTATTGGATTATTTAGCTTAAATGTACAAGGAATCGAGGGAGCTTTATTACTTATGTTAAGTCACGGTTTTGTAGCTTCTGCATTATTTCTTTGCATTGGTACATTATATGATCGAACTCATACTCGTTTAATTCAATATTATGGAGGATTAGTTCATGTAATGCCTTTATTTTCATTTTTTTTCTTCGTGTTTACTATGGGTAATCTAAGTTTACCAGGAACAAGTAGTTTTATTGGTGAATTTTTAATTTTAGTTGGAACATTCCAAACTAATACATGGATTGCAACCTTAGCTGCAACAGGAATGATTTTAGGTGGAGCTTATTCAATTTGGTTATATAATCGTGTAGTATTCGGAAGTTTAAAGCCTTTATATATTGCAATGTGTTCTGATGTAAACCGAAGAGAATTCTGGTTATTTTTACCTTTTGTAATAGCTATTGTATGGATGGGTGTATATCCTGATGTATTTCTGGACCCTATGCATATTTCAGTTGCAAATGTAATTCAACATAAAGCATTTATGTAATTAAGTGTATACGTTATTAAACGTATACACAAGAAAAAATAATTATTGTATGCAATTTATTAATCTTTTTGAAAATGATTTTTATGCATTATTTCCAGAACTCTTTTTAACATGTGCTGCACTTTTACTATTAGTGTTTGGTGTTATTTGGAGTACCTCGAAAGCTTCAGGTTATCCTATTTTAGTACATACTGTTGCTTGGTTAAGTGTATGGAGTATTGTTTGTGCACTTGGCTTAACTTTACATATGCCATTTTCTATTATGGTGTGTTTTTATAATACATTTGTAATAGATGAACTTACTTTTCTTTTAAAAGTTATGGTTTTATGTAGTACAGGAGCGGCTTTATTAATGTCGATGGATTATTTAAAAACTTCATCATTAAATGTATTTGAATACAGTATTTTAGTACTTCTTTCTTGTATTAGTATGCTTCTTTTAGTGTCTTCGTATGATTTTATCTCGATGTACTTAGCTATTGAAATGCAAAGTTTATGTTTTTATGTACTAGCGGCATCAAAGCGTAATTCAGAATTTTCAACTGAAGCAGGTTTAAAATATTTTTTACTTGGTGCATTTTCATCTGGTATTCTTTTATTTGGATGTTCACTTATTTATGGAAGTACTGGGATCACAAACTTTGAAGATTTAGCAAAATGTTTTGCTGGTATTTCTCATACAGAGCCATCATTAATACATGTTGGTATGTGTTTGTTAAGTATTGGTTTTTTATTTAAATTAACAGCAGCACCTTTTCATTTCTGGGCACCAGATGTATACGAAGGAGCTCCAACTTCAGTGACTGCGTTTTTTGCCATGACACCTAAAATTGCTTTATTAGGGGTTTTTATTCGTCTCCTTTTATGTAGTTTTTATGACTTTCTTTTTGCTTGGCAATATGTTTTATTTTTTTGTAGTGTATCCTCTCTTTTAATTGGATCGTTTGGTGCACTTGCACAAAAAAAAATAAAACGATTACTTGTATATAGTTCTATTGGCCATGTTGGATACCTTTTAATGGGTCTTTGTTGTGGAACAGTAGAAGGTTTACATGCAGTTCTTTTATATCTAGTTCTTTATGTGTTTATGACAGTTAATATTTTTGCTATTATTCTTTCAAGTATTGATCACGCAAAAACTAATCGAGTTAAATATATTCAAGATTTAGGTTTTCTTGGACAAACCCATCCTGTTTTAGCAGTAACACTTAGTGCAACTCTCTTCTCAATGGCAGGAATTCCGCCATTAGCAGGTTTTTGTAGTAAATTTTATCTTTTTTTTGCTGCAATGAGTTCATCATTATATAGTTTAGCTATTCTTGGTGTATTAACTAGTGTAGTTAGTTGTTTTTATTACATTCGTTTAATTAAAATTATGTACTTTGAACAACCTTCACATGTTAACACCTTTTCAGCAATGGATCAAGAAAAAGCTACATTAATTGGACTAACTAGTGTTTTTATTGTATTTTTTTTCCTTTGTCCGCAAAGCTTATTTTTATGGACTTATAAAGTTGCCTATGCGTTTTTAGGTTAATTGTTCCATGCATGGCGTATACGCCATGCATGTATAATTTAGTTTCCACCCCACCAATAAATTGCAACAAAAAGAAATAACCATACAACGTCCACAAAATGCCAGTACCAAGCAGCTGCTTCAAAACCAAAATGGTGATTAACAGTAAAATGATTTTTATAAACACGCACAAGACATACTAATAAAAAAATTGTACCAACAAATACATGGAAACCATGGAAACCTGTTGCAAGGAAAAAGGTTGATCCGTAAACTCCATCAGAAATGGTAAAAGGTGCTTCAATATATTCCATTACCTGAAATCCTGTAAATACAGAAGCTAGTAAAATTGTAACTAAAAGACTAAGCATAGTTTGACTTCTCTGACCAGCTAAAATAGCATGGTGAGCCCAAGTAACTGAAGCTCCTGAAGTTAGTAAAATTACTGTGTTTAAAAAAGGAATTTCCCAAGGATTTAAAACTTCAATTCCTTTTGGCGGCCACATTGCACCAATTTCAATTGTTGGCGCTAGACTAGAATGAAAAAAAGCCCAGAAAAATGCGAAAAAAAACATAATTTCTGAAACAATAAAAAGAATCATTCCATAACGTAACCCATATTGTACAGTACGTGTATGATGTCCTTGAAAGGTTGACTCACGAATAACATCACGCCACCAAACGTACATTGTATAAAGAATCATAGAAAAACCAAGAGAAGCAAGGAGTTCTCCTCCATGGTAACCGTGCATATACATAACCATACCGACAGTTGTGCAAAGAGCTCCAAGAGAAGCAAAAATCGGCCATGGGCTAGTATCTACAAGATGAAAAGGATGTTTTTGAACATTTAGGCCCATAATTTTTTCCTATTTTTTTTGTATAACTAAAATAAACTTGGAATTTTTTATAATTCTTCAAGTTTATTTGAAATCCATGAGATATACTCATCTAAAGAAACGCCTTCAACAACAATTGGCATAAAACCGTGATTTGCACCACAAATTTCGCTACATTGTCCATAGAAAACACCTTCACGCTGAAGAAAAAAAGATGTTTGGTTTAAACGTCCAGGAACTGCATCACACTTGACACCTAACGAAGGTACTGCCCAACTGTGAAGTACATCTGCAGCTGTTACAATAACACGTACATGTGTTTGAACTGGTAAAACAACACGATTATCTACTTCAAGTAAACGTAATTGTCCTAAAGTTAAATCATCCTCAGGAATCATATAACTATCAAATACAATTGATGCTTCATCACTAGTACTATAATCAGATAATTCATATGTCCAATACCATTGGTGACCAATAGCTTTTAATGTAATAGATGGATCGACAATCTCATCCATTGAATATAAAAGAGCAAATGAAGGTACAGCAATCACCATAAGAATAAGACTAGGAGTTACTGTCCAAGCAACTTCAATCACAGTTCCATGAATAATTTTTGATGGAACAGGATTCTTAGTCCAATGAAAATGCCAAAGAGTACGGCAAAGCATCCAAATTACAAATGTAAGGATAACTACCATGAAAAAACAGATATCGTGATGTAAATCTTGAATACCCTGTGCAATTGGCGTTGCAGGATCTTGAAATCCAATTTGCCAAGGAAGAGGCGCATCTAAAAAAACAAACGATGGGCATAAAAATGCCATAATAAAAAAAACCATTTGTGTCATATAAACTTTATGTTTTTTTGTTTCCAACATAGAGAAAAGACTCCCCAGGTTGGATTTGAACCAACGACCTAATGGTTAACAGCCATTCGCTCTAACCCCTGAGCTACTGAAGAATGCAAAACAAGGTGTAAAATTACACCTTGCAAGTTTATTAAATTGTTTTAATTTTTTGTAAAGTTTTAGAAAAATCACGAGTATTTTGTTCAAATACATCTTGTCTTTTAACAAAGACTCCTTTATGCATAGTTAAAACAATTGATCCAATCATTGCAATCAATAAAATAATACTAGCACATAAGAAAAAAATTAAATAATAAGTATATACTACGTGACCAATTGTACTAATTGTAGTTGTTTGATCCATTGTTTGAGGCCATACAACATATTCTAAAGTATTTAAAGAGTTTACATCAGAATGCATAATTGTTTCGTATGATTGACAACGTTCTTTTAATTGAAGCCAATGAGTATTCCATTGAGACATTGCTGATAAAATATTCCACGGTTGTGATACAATCACCCATAGAAAATTATAAAAACTTAATAAAATAAAAATACTAAACATAAACCACTGCTCTGTTAATGGAAGAGCTAATTGTGTTTGATAAAAAATAACAGGTACAAGATCTTGTTCAAGTAAAAGAATAATTTCACCAAGAAAAAGAAGTCCAAAAACACCTCCAATTGGTAAATAACGTAAAATATTGTCATTAATTTCGGCAAGTTTTACATTTAACATCATTACTACAAATAAAAAAAGAACAGCAATTGCACCTACATAAACAACAAGAAAAACCATTGCAAAAAAATCAAGGTTTAAAAGAAGTAATAAACCTGATACATTACAAAATACTAGAATCAAAAAAAGTACTGAGTATACTGGATTTTTTGCTCGAATTACCATGATACCTGAAAGTAATGCAAAACACGCAAAAACATAAAATAAGACTGAAAGCATAATTATTTTGCTTTTTTTTTAATACTTGATCATTTTTTTTCCTTTTTGTTAAAGGAAAAATGAAAAAAACACATCATTTTATGTTATTTTTTTCCCCATTAGAACAATTTACTATTATTTCATTAATTCCAATGCATATTGGTAACTTTTATTTTTCATTTACTAATTCATCACTTTTTATGTGCTTATCAACAGGACTTTTCATGCTTTTATGTATGCTTGTAACTGTTCGTGGAGGTACATTAATTCCAACACCTTGGCAATCATTTGTTGAAATGGTATATGAGTTTATTGTAAGTCTAGTGTCAGAACAAATTGGAGAAAAAGGAAAACAGTATTTCCCTATGCTATTTACATTATTCGCATTCCTTTTATGCAGTAATTTAATTGGTATGATTCCATATAGTTTTACTACAACTAGTCATTTCGTTGTAACTTTTGGCTTATCTGTTTCAGTATTTATTGCTGTAACTATTATTGGATTCCAAATTCACGGATTACATTTTTTTAGTTTTTTATTACCCCCAGGGGCACCTTTAGCGTTAGCTCCTTTCTTGGTAGTTATTGAACTTGTATCATACGGTTTTCGTGCAATTAGTTTAGGTGTTCGACTTTTTGCGAATATGATGGCTGGTCATACATTAGTTAAAATTTTAAGTGGTTTTGCATGGAGTATGCTTTCATTAGGAGGTGTGCTAAAATTAGCTGCAAGTATCCCATTTGCTGTTGTTTTTGCATTAATGTTTTTAGAAGTAGGTGTTGCTTGTTTACAAGCATACGTATTTACTATTTTAACATGTATTTATTTAAATGATGCAATTCATTTACACTAATTACTACCATAATTCTTTTTCTTTGCTCATTTAATTAAATGGGCAAAGAAAAGTTTTTAAATGCGGAAATAGCTCAAGGGTAGAGTATAGCCTTGCCAAGGCTAGGGTTGAGGGTTCAAATCCCTTTTTCCGCTATTGGGCCTAAGTAGACTTGAACTACTCACCTTACGCTTATCAGGCGTACACTCTAACCAACTGAGCTATAGGCCCTTATACATGCTCGGAAAGACTCGAACTCTCAACTTCCGAATCCGTAGTTCGGCGCTCTATCCATTGAGCTACGAGCACTTTACAGGAGAAAAGGGATTCGAACCCTTAACCTTTGGTTTTGGAGACCACTGTTCTACCATTGGAACTACTCTCCTTAAGTCCCTTTCGTCTAGTGGTTAGGACATCGCTTTTTCATGGCGAAGACACGGGTTCAATTCCCGTAGGGGATAAAAAAAAAGAATAGCTTTATGTTTTTATTTATTCTTAGCAGTGTTGCGAAAATTTTAGGACTTGTAGTTCCTTTATTAGTAGCAGTAGCTTATTTAACATTAGCTGAACGTAAAGTAATGGCTTCAATGCAAAGACGTAAAGGTCCAAATGTTGTAGGTTTTTTTGGAATTCTACAACCACTTGCTGATGGATTAAAACTTCTTATCAAAGAGCCAGTTTTACCGAGTAGTGCTAATACAGTTGTATTTTTAGCAGCACCTGTAGTTACATTTTTATTAGCTTTAATTTCATGGGCTGTAATTCCTTTTGGTGAAGGAATGGTTTTATCTGATTTAGATATTGGAATGTTATACATTTTTGCTATCTCTTCACTTGGTGTTTATGGTGTAATCATGGCTGGTTGGTCAAGTAACTCAAAGTATGCTTTTTTAGGAGCTTTACGCTCAACTGCTCAAATGGTTTCTTATGAAGTTTCATTAGGTTTAATCATTATTACAGTTTTAATGTGTGTTGGATCGTTAAATTTATCTGAAATTGTTCTTGCTCAAGAAGAGGTTTGGTTTGCTGTACCTTTATTTCCTTTACTTTTATTGTTCTTTATTTCATGTTTAGCTGAAACAAATCGAGCACCTTTCGATCTTCCCGAAGCAGAGGCCGAGCTTGTAGCTGGTTATAATGTTGAATACTCTTCAATGGGTTTTGCATTATTTTTTCTTGGGGAATATGCAAATATGATTATGATGAGTGTATTATGTGTAATTCTTTTCCTTGGAGGATGGTTACCACCTTTATCATTAACTATCTTTCATTGGATCCCAGGGTCATTTTGGCTTGGTATAAAAACAATTTTCTTTTTGTTTTTATATATTTGGGTACGTGCTGCATTTCCAAGATACCGTTATGATCAACTTATGCGATTAGGTTGGAAAGTTTTTCTTCCTTTAGCACTTGCATGGGTTTTATTTGTTGCTGGTATTTTAGTTGCATTTGAACTTTTACCTTAATAAAAAATAAAGGTTTAATTTAAAAATATATTTGCATATCGTAATTTTAACGGTATGCAAAATAACTAATATATTTATGAGGCTAAAGGTATAATATGTTTGAGTATAAAAAAGAATTAATTTTCTTTTCTTAATTTTAAACATAATTTAGTTTAATTTTATTATAATAATCTTCAATAAAAGAAAGAAAAGAGTAATTTTAAATAAAGACTTATATTGGGTCTTTACTTAAAACTACTCTTTGTATTGGAATTAAATAAAAAAGATTAGTCCGAGCATGCATTACTCATTTTCATGGTATAGACAGCTCGGCTATTAACGTGATAATCTTTCACGACATTTTAAAGAATTTGTCTCGAAAAAAGTTTCGAACTTGAGATGCTTTCAGTTCTTTTCCTGTCACAACGTAGCCTGGTAACAATGCTTTCGGCAAAACAATTACTCGACCAGTGGTTGTACACGTCCGGTCCTCTCGTACAAGGACGTGGTTTTCACAATTCTTTTACGCGCACCCCAGGTAGAATCCAAACTGTCTCACGACGTTCTAAACTCAACTCAGGTACCATTTTATTCGGCGAACAGCCGAACCCTTGGGACCTTCTTCAGCCCCAGGATATGATCAGTCAACATCGAGGTGCCAAACAATTCCGTCGATAAGGACTCTTGGGAATTATCAGCCTGTTATCCCTGGCGTATCTTTGATTCGTTAAGCACAAGCCCTTCCACGCGGCACTTGTGGATCATTATGGCCGACTTTCGTCTCTGTTTGATGTGTACATCTTACAGTCAGGCAAACATATACCATTACGCTCTTCAGCAAGTTTCCGTCTTGCATTGAGTTTACCTTCGCACGCCTCCGTTACCTTTTAGGAGGCGACCGCCCCAGTCAAACTGCCTCACATGCATTGTGCACCAAATTTGGTGTAAGACAAAACCCATGGCAAGGGTGGTATTTCAAGGATGTATGTACTCCCACCTATCCTACGCATGCTCATCGTTTTATCAATGCAAATGTACAGTAAAGATGCACAGGGTCTTCTCGTCTTGGGGCACGTACTCCGCATCTGCACGGAGAATTCAATTTCACTGAGTCCATACTGGAGACAGTGGGGCAATCGTTACGTCTTTCATGCAGGCCAGGAATTAGCTGGCAATGAATTTCGCTACTTTATGATTGTTATAGTTACAACCGCCGTTTACTAGGCTTTCCATTTGCATCTTGCAATGCGCCTTTTAGACTTCTAGCACCGGGCAGACGTCAGACCCTATACAGCATGTTACCATTTTGCAGAGTCCTAATTTTTTAGTAAAAAGTCGTCACCCCCATTTTTGTGTCACCTTTCGGTATCCCTTCTTCCTAAGGTACGGGATTATTTTGCCGAGTTCCTTCAATATGGTTCACTCAACGCCTGAGTCTACTCGACTCGTTCACCTGTGTCGGTTTCGGGTACGGTCTTGCATTAATGCTTTTTTCCTGGACTATAACACACATACACCGTATCCATTTTGCAGTATTTGTGTATTAAATAGCCGTCTTGCATAAACGTCCTCCATCAAGCGTATAAGTGTATACAAACTCTTAGGGACCGAACTTAACTCTGCACTGATTCCCAGTTAGCAGAAACCCTTGAACTTACGGCGATCATGGCTTTACATGATTTTTCGTTACTCATGTCAGCATAGTCACTTTTGAGACCTTCCACACATCTTACGATATGTGTTCATTGGCGCACAAAACGCTTCGCTACCTAAAAACTGGCGCTTCGGTGATTCTGTTCAGCCCCGATACATTTTCAGCGCAAGACAACTCGACTAGTGAGCTATTACGCTTTCATGATAGAATGGCTGCTTCCAAGCCAACCTCCTAGTTGTCATCGTTGTATCACATCTTTTCCCACTCACAGAATGCTTTGGGACCTTAGCGGCCAGGCTGGGCTGTTTCCCTTTCGACAAGCAACCTTAGCACTGCTTGTCTGTCTGCCTATTATACTTTACTGGTATTCGGAGTTTTCTTGAGAGCAGTAAGGTTTTGGACCCCCATAGCTCAATAAGTGCTCTACCCCCAGAAAGATTTAATAGACGCTTTACCTCAATAAATTTCGCGAAGAACCAGCTATTTCTAAGTTTGATTGGCCTTTCACCCCTCGTATCAAGTCATCCGCGCCTATTGCTACAGACGTCGGTTCGGTCCTCCAAAAGACTTTACGCTTTCTTCAACCTGCTCAAAACGAGATCACTTAGTTTCGGGTCAAATGCATGCAACAAACGCAGGAAAACCTACTCGCTTTTGCTTTGCCTCCACATCTTTGCTTAAGCAAGCTGCACACATTTAGTCGCTGACCCATTATGCAAAAGGTACACCGATACATTTTTTTAATATATCGATTGATTGTATGTATTTTGTTTCAGATCTTTTCACTCCCTATACAAGAGGGTTCTTTTCACCTTTCCTTCACAGTACTTGTTCACTATCGGTCTCATATGCATATGTAGGCTTAGAAGGTGGTTCTCCTATTTTCAAACAGTTTAACGTTCTACTCTTCATGATTATGAAAGGCATAATACAGGACTTTTACCTTCTCTGGTCTATGTATTCCAACATGTTTTTCAATTTCATAAACATATGCCTTGTCCGCGTTCTTTCGCCAATACTAACGGAATCTCGGTTGATTTCTTTTCCTAGAGGATATTTAGATGTTTCAGTTCTCCTCGTGTCAAAATAATGTGGTTTACCACTGTGGGGATTTGTACCTGTCAGAATGATGTCTCAGATACAACGTTTCGCATCGTAAAGCGCCCATTGTGCATATGAACCTAAGGCATCCACAAAATACGGCTTTTGTTTGACGAGAGGCAGACTTGAACTGCCGACAACAGGATTATGAATCCTGCGCTCTAACCAACTGAGCTACCTCGCCAGGACACCATCTTTCGGTGCCTGACATTCTAAAATAAAATGAATACAAATAAATTTTTATGGGCATTTTTATATGCCCATAAAAAAATAGTTTTTTTGCTTTCCAAAGAGGAATGCAGCATCGTTGACTGCGTGGACTACGCCGGTATCTAATCGGCTTCGCTCCCCACGCCTTCGCGCCTCAGTGTCAGAAATGAGCCAGATATGTGCCTTCGCAGTTGGCCTTCCTTCGAATATCTAAGAATTTAACTTCTCCACTCGAAATTCCCGTATCCTCTCTCACTCTCTAGTACAACCGTTCTATCAGCCTTACCCACCATATCGATGGGAATTTAACCGATAACAGCGAAGCACAACCTACACGCCATTTACGCCCAATTATTCCGAATAACACTTGCCCCCTCTGTATTACCGCGGCTGCTGGCACAGAAATTAGCCGGGGCTTCTTCTGCAAGAGCTGTCATTATGGCTCCATGTAAAAACATGTTTATTGCTGAAAGGACTTTACAAGCAAAATACCCTTCTTCGTCCACGCGATATAGCTGGATCACACTTTCGTGCATTGTCCAAGATTCCTCACTGCTGTCTCCCATGGGAGCCTGGGCCGTGTCTCAGTCCCAGTGTGGCTGATCATCCGCTAAGATCAGCTAAAGATCCTCGACTTGGTGCGCCCTTCCCACACCAACTATCTAATCTTGTGCGGGCTCATCCATACACGATCACAGATCTTTTAAAAAGGATTTACCTTTATGTATGGGTAGATTCCCACATGTTACGCACCCGTTCGCTACGTGTTTTACACGTTCAACTTGCATGTGTTAAGCCTATCGCAAGCGTTCATTCTGAGCCAGGATCAAACTCATATGTTTTTATATATTCTAGTATTAATGTACAGAAAAGGAGTCCTTCCAGCCGCAGGTTCCCCTACGGCTACCTTGTTACGACTTCATATCAGTCACAGTACCTACAGTAACGTATTAAATAAACAAAGGCAGAAAAAAACGGATTAAAATCTGTCCAAATGTTATTTAATATGCTTTGTGTAAGTCCCGCTCCCATTATGTGACGGGCGGTGTGTACAAGGCTTAGATACAAATTCACCGTAGCATGCTGATCTACGATTACTAGCGATTCCAACTTCATGTTCTCGAGTTGCAGAGAACAATCCGAACTACGACGAAAGTTGAGGATTTGCTCCATGTTGCCATCTTGCATCCCTTTGTGTTCGCCATTGTAGCACGTGTGTAGCCCAACCCATAAGGGCCATGCGGACTTGACGTCATCCTCTCCTTCCTCCCGTATGTCACTGGCAGTTTAACAAGGCATTAAAAATGCACATGCTAAGAGGGTTGCGTTCGTTCTAGGACTTAACCCAACAGCTCACGCCACGAACTGACGACAGCCATGCAGCGCCTGTATACCAAAAGACAACTTATAACAGTTGCTTCCTGTATATTGCAAGGATTGGTAAGGTTCTGCGCGTTGTTTCGAATTAAACCACATGCTCCACCGCTTGTGTAAGCCCCCGTCAATTCCTTTAAATTTTAGCCTTGCGGCCGTAGTCTTTAGGCTGCTGATTTCATGCGTTAGCGCACTCTCTGAAACTCAAGCAAAAATATAATTGTGAAAAAATACTAAAGTATAATCTCACAAACCTTATAACAAGATGTTATAAGAAAAATTTTATAAGTATAATTTTTTTGTAAAATGTTGTTTAATATAAAGATCTAATACAAGCGCCCATACGCCCGCAAACCATCCATATAATTTAATATTATATCTAAATTATTGGAATAAATCTAAATTATATATTAATGCTTAACGATACCACCCTAACCCTGGAACCCTCCCTTTTTTTATTTGATTTTTATTTATTATGGTTAATAGATAAACGTTTTTTTAATATCTTTATATTATTTATTATGTTAAGTATTTTGTAATTAGATAAAAAAAAGAAAATTTTATATTTTTTGTAGAGGAAAATTTCATAAAAAGTTTGTAAACTTTTCATTTAATATTAAATAAAGGCAACATTAAAAAATGTTGCCCTTAATTTATCAAATTTTAATCATTATTTTTGTAAATGAGGAAATTTGGTTTCTTTAACAGCTGGAATTTCTTCAAATGTGTGAAATGGTGGTGGAGAAGTTACTGTCCATTCTAGTGACATTACAGAAGTTTCACCTTCTTCGAATTGCCATGGATTTTCATCTACCATATCATTACTTGTTAATGTTTTAAAAACAACATAAAAGAAGAAAATACTTGCAAGAATAGATAAATAAGATCCAAAACTACAAACTACATTCCATTGTGCAAAAGCATCAGGATAATCTGGAATACGACGAGGCATACCAGCTAAACCTAAAAAGTGCATTGGAAAGAATGTAAGATTTACACCAATAAAAAATAACCAGAAATGGATTTGACCAAGAGTTTCTGGGTATTGGTAGCCTGAAATTTTTCCAATCCAATAATAGAATCCTGCAAATAAACCAAAAACAGCACCCATTGAAAGTACGTAATGGAAGTGTGCTACAACATAATAAGTATCATGTAGAGCAATATCAATACCTGCATTAGCAAGAATAACCCCAGTCAGACCTCCAACTGTGAAAAGGAAAATAAATCCAATTGCAAATAGCATCGGTGTGCGTAAGTGAATTGAACCACCCCACATTGTTGCAATCCAACTAAAAATTTTAATACCAGTTGGTACGGCAATAATCATTGTTGCTGCTGTAAAATAAGCTCGAGTATCAACATCAAGACCCACAGTATACATATGATGAGCCCAAACAATAAATCCTAATAAACCAATTGATAGCATAGCATAAATCATACCAATTTGACCAAAAATAGTTTTTCGACTAAATGTCATAATTACATGAGATACAATACCCATAGCTGGTAAAATAAGAATATATACTTCAGGGTGTCCGAAAAACCAGAATAAATGCTGATATAAAATCGGGTCACCACCGCCACTTGGATCAAAAAAACTAGTTGAAAAGTTACGATCAGTTAAAAGCATTGTAATAGCGCCAGCTAAAACTGGAAGAGATAATAAAAGTAAAAAAGCTGTAATTAGTACACTCCACACAAATAATGGCAGACGGTGAAGAAGTAACCCAGGTCCTCGCATATTAAAAATAGTTGTAATAAAATTAATTGCACCTAAAATACTACTTGCTCCTGATACGTGTAAACTAAAAATAGCTAAATCTACTGCACCTCCAGAGTGACTTGTAATATGACTTAATGGTGGATATACTGTCCAACCTGTACCTGCACCCACCTCTACTAATGCTGAACTTAATAAAAGTAATAATGATGGAGGTAAAAGCCAAAAACTAATATTATTTAAACGAGGGAAAGCCATATCTGGAGCACCAATCATGATTGGAACAAACCAATTTCCATATCCACCGATTAAAGCAGGCATTACCATGAAAAAAATCATTAAAAAAGCGTGAGCTGTAATTAATACATTATATAACTGGTGATTTCCGCCAAGAATTTGATTTCCTGGTTGAGCTAACTCCATACGGATAAGAAGAGAAAAACATGATCCTAATACACCTGAAAAAGCACCAAAAATAAGGTAAAGAGTACCAATATCTTTATGGTTGGTTGAAAATAACCAACGATCAATAAAATGTTTCATAGACATTGTTTGTTTTTGCCGGGTATATGATAAATAAAATATAAAAGTTAATAAACTTTAGCTGAAATTAGCCTCTCTGTACTTTATTTTATTTTTATCATATTTTTTTTATTTTTGATATTTTGTTAATGATAAACAAAAGATATACAAAAACTGTTGCCCATATAGGCATATATTGCTTTTTCCTGCGTGTCCCATGTTGCCATAGTATATACAGTGTATGTATGTTTCAAAATCGAAGTCAGTTTGGGTTCGGTTGACTATATACATACTTTAAAAAGCAAAAGTTTCAAGTATTTATTAGTTTTTGGTTTGGTGATCTCCACCAAACCAAAGTATTACGCTTTCTTTTTTGTTTTAGCCGATTTCTTTTTCAGTTTATCATCTGATTTTGATGTGGCTTGAACTTTTACAAGTTTGCGAGTTTTTGTATTGATTGTCTGAGCGGTACTTTTGCGTTGCATTGTACCTAACAGATCTAAAGCATTTTGCATACATAAATTTTGCATAGTTTGCTTTTGCATTTGTATTGCTTCTAGCATAACATGCTTATAAGAAGCACATGTTACATTGTGTAAATGACCTTGGACTGCATGTTGCTGAGAAATCATTTGTTGTAATTGTGTAAGTGTTTGTGAATGAATTGCGTGGCGTAATGCTAATGCACGTTGTGTATGAATAGCTTCTACATTAACTACAACAAGTGCGCCTAAAGCAAGAATACTTTGAGCTAATTTTTTTTGTATTTGTACATTATGTTTTACTTCGTGACATAATGTTTCTTTAGATACAAAAAATGCTTCTAGTTCATCTTGAATATGTTTAGCACGTGTTTGAAAAGTTTCTTCAATTGCATCTTTCATTGTATGTGCACTTGTAACTACAAAAGCAACAAAACTTGCTGCAATAAGTAATTCTTCATTATAAATAAGAATATTTTTCGAGCTTAACACAAGAAAAAGAAGAGTTCCAGAAAGAATATAAAAAAGATTATTTGTTAGTTGTTGGATCATAAAAATCTATTTTTTTATTCGGTGCATTAAATACACACCGAATTAGATGTTATTTTTTAAATAATGATTTAATAACTGCTTTTTGAAAGACACGAGCTTTCTGTTCGTTTGTAGCTTGTACAAGCATTGTATGTGCACTAGGTGGTAAAGTAAGTTTTAAAGCATTTGCCATAAGTGCAAAAGTATATGTACTTGTTTGCATTTGTTTTGTATACTCTGTTTGTAAACTACTAAGTTGTGCTTTTTGAATATCTTGAGTTGCTTGCGCACCCCATTGTTGTGATTGTGTCACTGTTGATTCAAGTGCTTGTTTTGCTTGACTACATGCTTGAAGCATATGTTGAGAAGCATTATTTTGAATTTGTACTGTCTCTGGTGATTGGTTTTCTTCAGCCTGTGTAGCTTTATTTTGACGTACGTATAAAATTTTTGCAATTTTTGGAAGAATGGTTTTAGTTAAAACCAGGTAAAATGTGGTATATGTAATACATAACCAAACAAACTGTGTAAAGTAAGTGGTAGCGTCCAATTGTGGCATATGTGAAATCTGTTTTTTTAAACAATTCTTAAAGGTTAACCTTTTAATAAATTAATAAATTCTACAGCAACAGTTCCTCGTGCACGGTAATAAATTACAAGTAATGCTAAACCAATAGATGATTCAGCCGCGGCTACTGTTAAAATAAAAAGTGAAAAAACTTGTCCAAGAACATCGTCGATGTACATAGAAAAAACTAAAAAATTACAGTTAACTGCAAGTAACATTAGTTCAATAGACATTAGCATTACAATGATATTTTTACGATTTAAAAAAATACCCCAAATGCCTAATAGAAACAAACTACTCGAAAAACCTAGATAATGGATAGGATTCATAAAAAATAGTCTTTATTTAAAGGGTTTTTCAGGGTAGCAGGATTTGAACCTGCGACCACCTGTACCCAAAACAGGTACGCTACCAGGCTGCGCTATACCCTGTCGTATTCTAGTGGGTTCGAACCACTGACATTCAGCTTAGAAGGCTGACGCTCTTCCAACTGAGCTAAGAATACTTTTTAAGAGTACCATAAGCCGAATTTTGTCTATGTTATACATAGGTGTTCATTTATCTAACTTTTGCAATATAATTTTGCTGTTGCTGGGGTTTTTTATATTCCGGAATTAGTTTCGGAAGATTCTCATGCCTTTTGGCGCTATAACACTTTCCCTAAGATTTTTCTTGTAAGTTGTTAACTTCCATCAAGTACAGTTCGGACTTTCCTCCTAATATTTTAGGTGAACACAGGTATTCTAAAAAAAAAAGTATATATGCGGATATAGATTAATGGTAAATTCTCTGTCTTCCACACAGATGATATGGGTTCGATTCCCGTTATCCGTAAAGTTGCTTACTTGGTGAAATTGGTAAACACGACAGACTTAAAATCTGTTCCTTTATGGTTATCGGTTCAAGTCCGATAGTAAGCACTCAAACATAGTTTGTAAAAAAATCAAATAATATATGGCAACCACGTCTTCTCTTTTACGAGTCAAAATGAGTAAAAAACTTGGAGTTTCTTTTTGGCCTTGGCGACGTATTCATCCTAAGCAATTATTAACACTTGAAAAAAATGCAAAAATGCAATATCGTCAAGCTACAAATTTACAAAAGAAAAAGAAACGTTCACAGTTTGCTTATCAATTAAAAGCAAAGCAACTTATCTCAACTTTATATGGAAATTTAAATACCCAGTATTTTAAAACACTTTATAAAAAATGTAAATTACTAAAAGGCAAAAATACTATTAATTTTTTCAGTACTCTTGAAAAAAGATTAGATTGTATTTTATATCGAGCATGTTTTGTTACATCTTTACAAGAAGCAAAACAATTAATTTCCCATAAAAAGATTTGTATTAATAATATTATTATTTCAAAACCGGGTTATATTGTTAAGCCAGGGGATATTATATCAGTTGTTTCAAATACTTCAAAATTCCAAGCACAAACAATTACTAATTTCTTAAAAGCTGACTCAACACAACAAGCAATGCATTCTATATCTACTCGTTTTACCCGTAGAATTCCTAATATTATGGATAAACAACAAAATCGAACAAAAAAACTAATACAAAATCATTCTGATATTAAAGATTCAAGTATTTCTAAAATAGGGACAAAAAAATTATTTTATAAACCGCTGCATCTTGAAATTAATTATCATATTCTTCATATTGTTTATTTATTTGCTCCACAACAGTTATATTTTCCTGTACAGTTACCTTTACAGAATATTTCAAAGGCATTTCAATCATAAAGCATGCTTACAAAAAATAAAAGCATGTTTTATGATTTATTGTTTTTTGTAGCTTCGTACAAAACAAAAGCCCAAGTGCATAAATTCAAAACAAAGTACTAAAAAAACCCAGCAAGTTGATTGTAAAAACACATCTGGCGGGCAAATAAATGCACTAAAAAGTAATAAACCAATATGCCAGTATTTTCTTGTACGGGCCAACATTAAATAATTTGAAAGACTCATACTGTCAATATAAATCCCTAAACAAGTTAATTGACAAAGTATTTGAAATCCTATAGCAAGAGAAAGACTGAATAAAATATAATTATAAACATTTGGTATATGTTGCCAAAGTTCGTTATTACCTAATGATATAAAAAATTGTAGAATATTGGGTAATAGCGAATATTTAAAAAATAAATGAGCAACTATAGAAAGACTAAAACTTAATATTAAAAAAATTAACTGTTTGTATGCTTCATAGAAAAAATAACTTGGTCTACAAAAAGTATGTAAACAATAAAGCATAAAAGGGAAGATACATAAAAAAGTTGTATACAAACTTAGTGTAAGCATAGATGAAAAAGTTTCTGTTACAAAAAATGTTGTAAACTTAAGAGCATTTTTAGGCATTATATATATAAAAATTTGCAGATGTTCGCAAAGAAAAACATCAGCATAAAAGAAACAAGTACAAAAACAAAAGATTGTACTAAAAAAAATATAAAAGGCTTTCCACGATATTTCATGAAACCAAAAGCTAAGTTTCGTTTGCTTCATAAAGAACTAAATGTTTTTCGGACGGAGTGGGATTTGAACCCACGGTACTTACGTACATCAGTTTTCAAGACTGAGACCTTAAACCACTCAGACACCCGTCCATTGAGCGGGAGTAGGATTTGAACCTACAATGTTCAGGTTATGAGCCTGACGAGTTGCCAATTACTCCATCCCGCGATTTAGGTATGGCAGGATTTGAACCTGCAACCAGTAGGTTAAAAGCCTAATGCTCTACCATTGAGCTACACACCCTGATACGGATAGAGGGATTTGAACCCCCACGAACAAAGTTCATCAGAACCTAAATCTGATATGTCTACCATTTTCATCATATCCGCATATGGCCCAGAGGGACTTGAACCCTCATAATCACTGTCATGAGCAGTGTGTTTTACCACTTAAACTATAGGCCAAACATAACTAGCAAAGATAAAGTTAAAACTTTTTGTCTGTAGTTATTTTGTGAAATAATATGTTTATAAACATATTATATTAAAGCGTGCTAATGCATTACGCTGTTTAGAATACAAAAAGAATAAGAAAAGCCATCATTAAAGCGAAAAGAGCAATCGCTTCTGTTAATGCGAATCCTAAAATTGCATATCCAAATAAAGTTTTGGTTAGTGATGGGTTACGAGCAACTGAACTAATAAATGAACCGAATACGATACCAATTCCGGCACCTGCACCTGCTAGAGCGATTGTCGCACAACCTGCACCAATTAATTTTGCACCTTCAGCCATAAAACAAAAGAACGCTTTCATAGAACGCCATTGAGAATCAAATATATATACCGCGCATTTCAAAGCTTATGCTAGTGATTAGACGCGGCGTTTCTTTTTTGGGCGACACCCATTAAATGGAAGAGGACTTACATCTTGAATATGGATAATTTTAACACCAGCCATTTTAAGTCCACGCAAAGAAGCAGCTTTACCGTAGCCTGGTCCTTTAATACGAGCAGTAACTACGTGCATATTATTTGCTATTGCTTTTTTTCCAATACTTTCACCGCTTAACTGAGCAGCATAACTAGTTGAACGACGAGAACCTTTAAATCCCTCAGTTCCTCCAGAAGACCAAGCAATTGTTTTACCATCTAAAGTAGTTAATGTAACAAATGTATTATTTAAGAGACTTAATACATGTACAATAGCTTTACCTTGAGGTTGAAAACTACTCTTTTTTTTTAAAGCTTTATGTTTTGGTGATTGCGGTTTTTCTAAGGAATTTATCTGTGATCCTATTTTTTGTTTTAGAGAACGTGTAAAATTCATAAGTAATTTTTTTACTAATATTTATAAAACCCTTTTAACGAGTTGGTTTTTTCTTCTTTCTCGTGTTTTTTGCATTTGTGTGAGTTCGTTGTCCGCGTACTGGTAAACCTTGTGTAAAGCGGAAACCCTTATATACACCAATTTGAACAAAACGGGTAATATCTTGACTTATAAGACGTTCAAGTTCTTGCCCTGTAATATGATAATGACTCATTACTCGAGCAAGTTGATCAAATTGAGCTGCACTCATGTTTTTTACAGCCATATTTGCTCGCAAACCAAGTTGATCGCAAAGTTGATTAGCTGTAAATAAACCAATGCCATAAATTTGTACTAATGCTCGACGCATTTTCATTTGTGGACGTAAATTTTGTTGCATGAAAAAAACCATACATCTTAATTACTTTTTTTTACCTTCTTTACGAAATACGTGTTCAGATTTATGTCGAAGTCCTTTACCTTTATATGGTTCTGGAAGTTTTATTGCACGTAACTGAGCTACTATTTGTGATACTCTTTGTTTATCAATACCAAAAATAACTAAAGTTACTGGTTTTGGTAAAAATACTTTTATATCAGATGGTATACGTACAGATATTGAATGACTCAAACCAACACGAAAATGTATTGAATCATTTTCTATAGACATTTTATAACCAACACCCACAGCTTCAAGCTGCATCATGTAGCCTTGTGTTACCCCTTCCATATACATTTCAAGCAAAGAACAAAGACTTGTTAATTGTTTTTTTGTTCCATAAAGGGAAATAATTGGATTAGGTAGTTCAACTAACTGTAAAGAAAGTTGACTTTTAGGATCAAAAAGAGCTAAATTTATTTGTAAAGATCCTAATGGTCCTTGAAAAAAAAGCAAGTTATTTTTAAAATTAACTTGCACCAAAGGATGGACTTGTATTTGTTTTACAATTTTCATAATTAAGTAGAAAACCATTTTTTATACTAAGCACAAGAGCAAAGAACTTCTCCGCCAAGGTTAGCTTTAACAGCTTCTTGATCAGACATAATACCTTTAGATGTTGAGATAATACGAATGTGAAAACTATGCATGCTTGTACGCAATTGATGGGAACGTAAATAAACACGTTTTTTAGGAGAAGAAATACGCTTAAGTACTATATTCTTGCTTTGTTGTGTACATGATGTAAGAACAATCAAAATACGAGTAAAAGAATCATGTTTTTGTAAACCCATTCCATTAATATATCCATGCAAATGTAAAACATGTGCAACTGACCATAAAGTTTTTGAATAAGGTACAGATACATATGTTTTTCGTGCCATAATACCATTTCGTATATTACATAGCAGATTACTTATAGGATCCATATGTATTTATATTTTTTTTTACCAGCTAGCTTTTTTTACACCAGGTAAAGCTCCCATTGCAACTAACTCGCGCATACAAATTCGTGAACATTTAAATAAACGATATACACCTTTTGCTCGGCCCGTACTTACGCAACGGTTATTAATTTTAGTTTTAGTACTTTTACGTGGTAGTGTATTTAATTCCATGCTCATATGAAAACGTACACTTTGAGGAAGACTTCTATCTTTTAAAAGAGCTCGAAGCATAACTCTGGTATGTTCTAAACGAGCAAAAATCACACGTTTTTGCGCATCTTTTAAATTTCGACGTTCCATATAACATTTTTTTTAATTAAGCTTTTCCTGAATTTACAGAAACAGTAGGTAACTTTAACATACTACAAAGGAGTAAAGTTTCCTTATTATTCGAAGCTGTTGTGTGTATTTGTATAGCACAACCTTCTAATGCTTCAAAAATATTAACATGTTTTTCCAATGAAGGGAAAAAAAGCATTTGTGAAATACCAAAATGAACATTAGGTTTTATTTGATCATTAGATAACAATTTTAATTGTTTAATTCGAGGAATATGCATAAAGATACATTGTTGTAAAAAGTTATCCATATTATTACCTCTTAATGTAGCTGTACAACCTAAAACCTGCCCTTTTTTAAGTTTAAATGCAGCAACAGATTTTTGAGCAAATGTCATTTTTGGTGTTTGATTTGTGACAAGTTTTAAAGCTACAAAAGCTAAAAAGCTATGTTTTGGATCTTCTAAAAGATATTTACTTGTATATTCAACTGTCACTTTTTTTAGTTTAACTAGATCAAAAGATGAACCGTAGTTCATTTTTAAAGCCATATCACGTGCAAATACGTGTTTTAAAGAATAACGAATTGTGTTCATAAAACTAATTTTTTTTTCCAGCAAATATTTAAATATTTGCAAGTGATAAGGATAATAATTTCATGTGATTTTTTACACGTAATTCGTAAGGTGTAAGCCCTTGGATGCGAGATCCTATAGGATTATTTTGTAAAGAAAGTAAAATAACTGTATTTCTAGAACATCGAAGAAGTGAACCATCAGCGCGTGGTTTCATTCTTTTAGTTTCACATACAATAGCTCTATACATATGGCCTTTTTTTACCTTACTTTTTTGTTTTCGAACCAAACTTTGAACAGAAACTACTAGTGTTGCTCCAGTATATCCCATTTGTTGTTTTGGTTTATGAAGAACTTTTATGCACTGAACATTTCGTGCACCAGAATTATCAGCGACAAAAAGATTTGTTCCAACTTGAATCATAGGATATTCTTTTTTTTAGTAGGTTAAACTAAAATACGTGCTGCCCAAGGAAGCTTATGACAAGCTAGTTTCATTGCTTGTAAAGCTAATGACTTTGGTACACCGTCAAGCTCAAAAAGTATTTGACCTTTTTGAATACGGCAAATCCAAAAAGATGGAGAGCCTTTTCCTTTACCCATACGTACTTCTGCTGGTTTTTCACTAACTGAAATATCTGGGAAAACACGAATCCAAATTTGACCTTGTCGTTTTAATTTACGTGTCATCACACGTCGCATTGCTTCAATAACTGAAGCTTGTAAACGACCAGTAACTAGGGACTGAACTCCAAAAGAACCAAAATGTAAATTTTGCTTTTTTATCCCACAAGCACGCCCTTTATGCATTTTTCGAAATTTCGTACGTTTAGGTTGTAACATATGTATGTTTTTTTTCTTGAGGAACATTTGCATGTTTAAATGAAATCCACACTTTTATACCTAAAAGACCGTGTGGTGTATAAGCAGTAGTTGCATGGTAATCAATTGCATGAGAAAAAACATGTAATGATGTTTGGCCGTAACGGCTTGTTTCCACTCTTGCCATTTCTGCTCCATTAATTCTACCTGCAATAGCAATACGTATACCTACAATATGTGGGAGTTTAACACATTGCTTTAAAACATCTTGAAAAATACTTCTAAAAGGCTTTTTTTTATTTTGTTCAAATTGTAAAGCTATGTAATGTGCGACAAAAGTAGCACTAGAAAAAAGCTTATTCATTTTATATGGAGTCCAAACTACTTTTTTTTGTGAATATCGTGCTAATACAGTTTCAATATGAGTAGCGTACTTTGATACTTGATTATTTGACTCTTTTTTACTTTTTTTTTTATTTTCTAAATCGTTTTTAGAGTAACTAAGTAAATGTAAAGATTGATTAATCGAATAGTCTTCTAATTTATATTGTTTTCGAAGAGAATGGTATCTAGTTGCCAAAATCATATGCATAACTCCGTACTGTTTAAAAACATTCCAATCTTTTGAATGGTTAGCCATACAAAGAGCAAATAAAGCCTGTGTATTTTTGTTTGATTGCCAATTAATATAAGATCCAAACAAAGGTAAAAATTCTGTTTGAGTATCGTATAACACTTGTTTTTTTCGCATGCGTTGATTCATTACACGCGGCGTACAAAAAAAGCTTTGTACAAAAAGTGTATGTGGTGTTGATTGAACATGAGATAATGCTGTTTTAGAGCCTATAGCTTCAAAAATCAACTGAATATAAGATTTTAACTGTAAAGTTTGGTGAAGTAAAGAGCCGTACTTTCTATCCCCAAACCATGAAGCATCAAAATGCTTGTTTGTATTAAGACGCAAAGCTATTGGTGCAATTTTTTGAGCCATAATATTACTTTTTCTTTACTTTCTTTTTGTGCAATGTACGTTTTCGTGTTATTGCGAATTCTCCAAATTTATGACCAACCATATCTTCTGTAATAAGTAAAGAAATAAAACTTTTACCATTATGAATTGAAACGGTTTTATTTACAAATTGTGGCACAATTACTGAACGTCTTGACCAAATACGTTTATTTGTCTTATCCAATCCAGTGAACATGTTTGCATCCACGAAAGGACCTTTCCAAAGAGAACGTGTCATAAGATTTTATTTTTTTTGGGAAAAAGGCAAAATTAAATAAATACATTGTCTTTTAAAATGATAGTTCATTATTTTATAAGATTATAAACTTTATTTTTAATTTATTTTTGCCCATAATGACGATTTATATGAAATTTGATGTTTCATTTGTGTATGTGCTCCAATAAAATTTTTACATGCAAAAGTTAAATAATGTTTTGTAAACATAGAACATTCCGAATTAACTCCAAAATGTGTCTGGTAAACTTGCATTATAAACTGTTCACGAGATTTTTTATGCACATGCGGTGAACGTAAAACTGTAAATTTTTTTTTTAATGTTGGTTTTTTTACAACACGTAAAGAAGCATTTACAGGATTTTTTTCTATAAATGTACAAATACTTTGTAATGTGTTTTGTACAAGTTTTAAAACAGAAGGCTCAAATGCTTTGAATGTTACATGCAAAGACAGCATACAAAACTCTTTTTTTTATGCCAACGGCCGGACTTGAACCGGAGACCTTTCCCTTACCATGGGAACGCTCTACCAACTGAGCTACGAAGGCGCGATTCCCTGGAGATGACCGGACTTGAACCGGTAACTTCATGCTTGCAAAGCATGCGTTCTGCCAATTGAACTACATCCCCCGGAGGAAATGGGATTCGAACCCATGGTATAGAAATTCTATACGTTGATTTAGCAAACCAATGCCTTCAGCCACTCAGCCATTCCTCCTTATGGTATAGCATACTTTTTATACAAAAAAAAAGAATATTTATGGTATTAGATCACTCTCTTCTTTCAAAAAAGGTAAAAAATTTTACCTTAAACTTTGGTCCTCAACACCCAGCTGCTCATGGAGTACTTCGTTTAGTATTAGAAATGAATGGAGAAGTTGTTGAACGTGCAGATCCTCATATTGGATTACTACACCGTGGTACAGAAAAATTAATTGAATATAAAAACTACATGCAAGCATTGCCATATTTTGACCGATTAGATTATGTATCTATGATGGCTCAAGAACATGGTTATTCTTTAGCTGTAGAAAAACTTTTAAATTGCGAGGTGCCTCTTCGAGCACAATATATTCGTGTACTTTTTTGTGAAATTACCCGTCTTTTAAATCATTTGTTAGCTTTAAGTTGTCATGCAATGGATGTCGGAGCGTTAACACCCTTTTTATGGGCTTTTGAAGAGCGCGAAAAACTTATGGAATTTTATGAACGTGTTTCTGGTGCCCGTATGCATGCAGCTTATATTAGACCAGGAGGTGTTTCACAAGATTTACCACTTGGTTTTTGTGATGATGTTCATGTATTTTGTCAACATTTTGCTTCTCGTATTGATGAAATGGAAGAAATGTTAACAAATAATCGTATTTGGAAACAACGTCTAGTAGATATTGGAGTTGTGACAGCTGAAGAAGCACTTGATTGGGGCTTTTCTGGTGTAATGCTTCGAGGATCAGGTGTAGCTTGGGATCTTAGAAAAACACAACCTTATGATGTATATAACGAATTAAATTTTGATATTCCTGTAGGGTCAAGAGGCGATTGTTATGATCGTTATTTAATCCGTATTGAGGAAATGAGACAAAGTTTACGTCTGATTATGGAATGTGTAAATAAGCTTCCAGAAGGTTTAATTAAAACTGATGATCGCAAAATCACACCTCCTTCAAGAGCACATATGAAAGAATCTATGGAATCTCTTATTCATCATTTTAAATTATATACTGAAGGATTTGTTGTTCCTGCTTCAGAAACTTATACAGCTGTAGAAGCTCCAAAAGGTGAGTTTGGTGTTTATTTAGTAAGTAATGGATCAAACCGCCCATATCGTTGTAAAATACGAGCTCCTGGTTTTGTACATTTACAAGCATTAGATTTTATGGCAAAAAACCATATGTTAGCTGATGTTGTTACTATTATTGGAACACAAGATATTGTTTTTGGCGAAGTTGATCGCTAAAATTTATCGGGAAAAACGGGATTTGAACCCGCACCCACTGGCGTGACAGGCCAGGACTCTACCATTAAGCTATTTTCCCTGGGTATTAACGGACTCGAACCGCTGACATTCTCGGTGTAAACGAGATGCTCTACCAACTGAGCTAAACACCCCTTTTAGAAAAGATATTTGTATGAGCGAATACGCCCCTCTATGTATATATTTAGTGATTAGTACACTTTTATCTCTTGTTATTTTAAGTTTATCTTTTGTATTTTCAACACAAAAGGCCGATCCAGAAAAAGTTTCTGCATATGAATGTGGTTTTGACCCGTTCGATGATGCACGTGCTCGTTTTGATATTCGGTTTTATTTAGTTGCTATTTTATTTATTATTTTTGATTTAGAAGTAACTTTTTTATTTCCATGGGCAATTTCATTACACACAATCCAACTTACAGGATTTTGGGCAATGGTAATTTTCTTGGTAATTTTAACCATTGGTTTTGTATACGAATGGCGAAAAGGTGCTTTAGAATGGGAATAAATTTAATACTTAAACCAGCCATAGTTTATGGCTGGTTCGTTTCTATCTATTTTTTTTCAATTAATTCCCATGGACTAGCAAAATCAAAATAACGGAATTCTTGAGCTAATTCAACTGGCTCAGAAATAACACGTTTTTTTGAATCATCATAACGGAATTCAACATAACCACTTACAGGAAAATCTTTACGTAGTGGGTGTCCTTCAAATCCATAATCTGTTAAAATACGACGTAAATCTGGATGATGAAGAAAACAAATTCCAAACATATCCCATGTTTCGCGTTCAAACCAATTTGCAGAAGGAAAAAGAGAAGAAATAGATGCTACAGGCGTTAATTCGTCTACTATTGTTTTTACACGAAGTCGAGAATTATATTGAACACTAAGTAACTGGTAAACTACTTCAAAACGATTAGATCGAGATGGGTAATCAACTGCTGTTATGTCAATTAACATTTTAAACTGTGCATTTGTATGTTGTTTAAGAAAAGTGAAAAAAGGTAAAACAGAAGAAGGTGAAATTACACAAACAAGCTCACGTCGAATCATGTGCATTTCTTTGATCCATAAAGGGACCATACTAGTTAAAACATACATAAAAGATTGTTTCATACAAAATACTTTTTTTTAATGACAAAAATTACTTAGCGTACCACAGAACAGTATTTTTTTGTGCATGAATTTTTTTTTGTAATTGCATTAATCCATACAACAACGCCTCTGCTGTAGGAGGACATCCTGGAACATAAACATCCACAGGGATAATTCGATCACACCCACGTACAACAGCATAAGAGTAATGATAATAACCTCCACCATTTGCACAACTACCCATAGAAATAACCCAACGAGGTTCTGGCATTTGATCATAAACCTTTCGTAAAGCAGGTGCCATTTTATTTGTCAAAGTACCCGCTACAATCATAACATCAGATTGTCGAGGACTTGGACGGAAAATCATTCCAAAACGATCTAAATCATAACGAGCAGCACCAGTATGCATCATTTCTACAGCACAACATGCTAAACCAAAAGTCATCGGCCATAATGACCCCTGACGAGCCCAATTGATTAAACTATCTACTTTAGATAAAATATATTCTGATTGTCCAGACATACATATTCTTTTTTTTTTAGGAAACTTTAGTTTATCCAATTAAATTCACTACAGTAAATTTAAAACAAAAAACAATTATTTTAAAATGTACGAAAAAAATTGCTTAACATATTCATGTTTAAAACATATTGAACAATCACCATACACGATTGTATTACAAATGCACCCATCTGCATCACAAGAAAAAAAAGAATTTATGCAAAAGTTGTATGAAATTGACCCTAATGTTAAATTACAACATATTAGTGTAAAAAGTTTAAAAAAACAATCTTTTTCTTGGGTTCCAGAACTTTTAAAAACAGTAAAAGGACCTTGTAGCGTTCTTTCTATTCCGTCTTTATCAAGCTTACAAAATCTTTTAAAAGTTTTGATACAACCAAAAACAGGTATCCCGTGCACTATTATTAGTGTTTTTTATGAAAATAAACTGCTAACAATACCGCAAATACAAATACTTGCAAAAGACATTGCAAAACCTGAAAATATTTTACTTTTAAAGAATATTCCACAGCGTTTATGTAATTTATTGTTGTATTCAATACAAGATTTAGTTTATAAAATGAAACATAAGGCGAATAACGGGAATTGAACCCGTATTTTCAGAGTCACAGTCTGATACTTTAACCGATTAAGTTATATTCACCAAAGTTCAAAACTAAGGTTAGAGACGGATTTGAACCGTCATTACAGGATTTGCAATCCAATACATTACCATTATGTTATCTAACCTTTGGGAAAGGCAGGATTCGAACCTGCGATGACAAAAGTCAGCAGATTTACAGTCTGTCGCCTTGAACCGCTCAGCCACTTTCCCTTTATTTAAGAATTGTTTAAAAAAACAGATTTCACATATGCCACAATTGGACGCTACCACTTACTTTACACAGTTTGTTTGGTTATGTATTACATATACCACATTTTACCTGGTTTTAACTAAAACCATTC
>Ga0209136_1000324_pt1 | contig 34534 bp, 33 predicted proteins | sample SaaInl0LU_22_DNA_FD_184640 | JGI IMG/M metagenome (GOLD analysis project Ga0209136, IMG submission 184640) | Marine microbial communities from expanding oxygen minimum zones in the Saanich Inlet - ESP_90LU_22_DNA (SPAdes) (version 2) | ecosystem: Environmental > Aquatic > Marine > Intertidal... | reverse complement strand
CGCCACGCGCTGGGCGGGCCTGGTCATCGCGTCCTTTAAAGCCGCCGTCACGATTTGGTCGCGAGTCACGATTTGGCCGATCATCCCGCCGATCATCACGGCGAGGTCGCTCATCACGGTTTGGACGATCATCACGTCTTGCAAAACCATCGCGGTTTGGACGATTGCCGCCTTCAGGACGACCACTACCGGCTGGTCGCGCTTGCCGGCGGTCACCATCGGCTGGCTTGCCAGCTGGGCGTCCACGTCCGACTGTCGGCCGATCATCACGGCGATCATCACGACGCTCGGGACGGCCACGGCCGCCTGCTGGACGATCATCACGGCTTGGGCGGTCACTGCGGCCACGCGCGCCCTGCGGTGGGCGACGTCGACCACGCGATGCGCCACCACCGGCTTTAAAATCGGTTACCGGTGTGCCATCAAGTTCAAACAGCTCAACACGCGGCCCAACGGCGGCAATAATGGCGCCAAGCTTATTCCGCTCATCTGGCGCACAAAATGAAATTGCCAAACCGCCAAGGCCCGCACGGCCGGTACGGCCAATACGGTGAACATAGGATTCAGGCGTGTCGGTAAGGTCAAAATTGATAACATGGCTCAAGCCAGCAACGTCGATACCGCGCGCGGCAACATCGGTTGCAATCAAGGCCCGCAATTGACCACTGCGGAAATTGCGAAGCACCTTCTGGCGCAAGGTCTGGCGCATATCACCATGAAGTGCATCAACAGCAAAGCCGCGCACTTCCATGAATTTCGCCAATGCATCGGCACGCCGTTTGGTGCGAACGAAAATCAGGCTTTGGCCGGTATCTTTTTCATTCAAAATATCGCAAAGCCGGTCGCGTTTATCGCCTTCGGCCATTAATGTTACACGCTGGGTAACCTTATCGGCAGTGATGCCGGTTTGCGGTGCTTTGACCTGTGCCGGATCGGTTAGGAACTGCTTGGCAAGCGTTTCAATCTCGGGCGGCATGGTGGCCGAAAACAGCATTGTCTGCCGGTTGCGAGGCAGGCTGCCAGCAATACGCTTGATTGGCGGATAAAAGCCAAGGTCGAGCATATGGTCAGCTTCATCAAGAACGAAATGGGTGATTCCGCTTGGGTCAAATGCCCCGCGATCCATCAGATCTTCAAGACGGCCGGGTGTGGCGACAACAATATCGACACCGCGACGCAATCCGCGAATTTGTGCATCATATCGCGCGCCGCCAAAAACGGCGAGATGGCGGATATTCAGATCGGCCGATAATTTGCTGACATTCTGTTCAATTTGGTTTGCCAATTCGCGCGTTGGTGCAAGGATCAATGCCTTTGGCGGTTGGCCTGCTCTAACGGCGGCGCTGTAGCCAAGATGCGTCATCAAAGGCAGCAAAAAGGCAGCTGTTTTGCCAGTGCCGGTTTGGGCAAGGCCGATAAGGTCTCTGCCTTCCAGCAAAAGCGGGATCGACATTTCCTGAATGGGGGTTGGGGATACAAGGCCTTCGCGGGCCAAAGTGGCCAGCATAAGCTCGGGTAATCCAAAACTATCAAAGTTGACAGCCGGTGTTTGGGCCGAAATTTCGGCAGAATCTTGATTCATATCTGACATTGGTTTGTTTTCTAGCGCATGGCTTTTCGCGAAGGTAGCATCGCCCCTAGCGCGCCACATCTTTGGCGGACTTATGCGCCCTAGCGCTGCGTTTGTCAATGAAGGGAAAATGTCTGACTGTAATTAGATGAAAAAATGGCATGAAAAAGCCGCAGAAAACGCCGCCTTGGCAGGCTGGCATTCCGCTATGAATTCGGGCATAAGTGATTTGTGGTCCCGTAGCTCATCAGGATAGAGCGACAGATTCCTAATCTGTAGGTAGTGAGTTCGAGTCTCGCCGGGATCACCATTTAAATCAGTTATTTATAAGATTTTTTTTAAGCTTGCTGGGTGAGCTTTTTAGCTTTTGTCCCGCATTTGTCCCGATAGAGGGCGTTAATCACACAATCACCCCATACCAGCCATAAACCCGTCATAATATGGGTGCAGGGTTAATGGTGAACCTAACGTACTTCCTCCCTAAACTCAGCCAGCCTTTGCGCTGGCCTTTTTTGTGGTAGGGCTTTACGAGGAGGATCACTCAATGAAAAAGCTATCAATCATACGTTTTAAACCAAACCCTGAGCATTATGACGAGTTTACACGGACCCTTCGTGAATTTCTTAACCAACGCACCCGTGAAGGGGTCGAGCATTTTTACGTCATGACAAAAGATGACGAGGTATTTAGCGTGGGCATCCGAGATACAGAATTTTTGCAGCAAAGCGCCAAAGAGGGCGTTGAGTGGCTCGATGGCGTGAGGCATATGCTACAAGAGTATAATCCAATAGATCGCCACACTATTCCTATTACTGGGGACCTTTTTGAGGGTTAGATTCTATGACCCGCACCCTACTCACAGCCATATTCCTGACCCTGTTCAGCCAGACGGCTTGGGCTGAACAATTTGAAGGTATTTTTTCTTGCTCATCCGGCGAAAACAACGACCGGCCCATCACATATCTATTCAATCAAAATTATATGGTCAGAGATTCCAATCAATTAGCTCCCTTTGAGCGCTTGGGCATTATTGAGGGCAAGCGTGTCGTTTATATGGGCAAGAAACTCAACAAAATAAAATACGACAAAACAATAAACGGTTTGTACAATAGTATAAGATTTATGTCTCAAAGACGGCTTAGGGGTGATAGCCAACTATACCCATATGAGTTTGATGTTCGAGAAGAGAGAAATTTCTTAGCTGCGACTGGTTTCCTGTGCAGCCAATCGATCTCGAGGCTTGAGTTCAAAAAAGGACTTGATCGGCAGAATCTGGGCTGAAAAAAGCAACGGCACATGCCTATTCATAATGGTGTCCGAATGTAATTTTCAGTCGATTGACAATCATATTTCCTAAGCAAGTCGAAATAAGCCCTACATATCCCGTAACACGGTTTTCAATTCACCCTGTCTTGTTCTTATCTCGTTCAGCAATCTTATCGCCGCCTCGCGGTCAAGCGCGTCTTCGTCAATCCCCAGCTTTAGCAAATTACCGAGGCGCGCAAGGCGCGATCAATAACAACTGATATGGCGCATTGCTTTGCCAAAAATAGCAATTACCCCTATCCTCGCCAGATGTGACAAGGCATAGTATTTTGTGATGAAATGGCGCGGTGCTTTGTGGGTGCGCGCCACAGATGGCAAGGCCGGATTCGGCAAAATGGAGGCAAGGCGTTCGTGGCAATATTTGGGCAAGGACAAAGCCAGATTGACTACAGGCTCCTTGCCAAAGGGCTGATTGCGCCAGTGCAGCATGCTGGCCGCGTGATCATGGAAATCTATCAAAGCGATCCATCACTTGAAATCAAGGCCGATGGCAGCCCTGTGACCAGGGCCGATCATGCTGCCGAAGCGATCCTGCTTCCCGAAATTGCCACTTTGGCACCGTCAATCCAGATTATTTCCGAAGAAAATGCCACCAGCCACAGCCTTGCGCCAAGCCAAGATTTTTTTCTTGTTGATCCGCTTGATGGCACAAAGGAATTCATCAAGGCGCGTGGCGATGGCGCCTTTACCGTCAATATCGGGCTTATCAAAAATGGCCAGCCGGTGATGGGCATTGTCTTTGCGCCAGCGCTTGACCGGCTTTTTTTTGGCAGTCTTGGCAATGGCGCGTTTGAAATTTCGGGCGGTATCTGCCGTCAAATTCGCGTTCGCATGCCACCCGCCGATGGCCCCGTCGCCGTCGCCAGCGCATCGCATCGTGACGCGCAAACCAATCTATGGCTGGAAAAGCGGGGGATCACCAATACCGTCGCTATTGGCTCATCGTTAAAATTCTGTCTCATTGCCGCTGGCGAGGCTGATCTATATCCGCGATACGGCCCAACGATGGAATGGGATACGGCCGCCGGTGATGCGGTTTTGCGTGCCGCCGGAGGGCGCGTCACGGCCGAAGACGGCCAGCCCTTTTTCTATGGCAAGGCCGGATATCGAAATCACCCATTTTTTGCCGCTGGTGGCGCCTAACCGCCGCCGCTTGGGGTGTCTTGCCGCCCGTCAAAAAGGCCCATCAACGCGGCGGGATCAAAACTATTCAGAGGTCAGGCGCTTTGTCGAAACCGCTATTTTCGCCTGCTTTCGGCCTTGGTTTTAACAAGGCTCTGGCGTAATGTTTTTGGCGTAATAGGCAAGTCGTCATGCGGCATGATATTGGGTGAAATAAAAGATTTTTAAAAGAAAGATTAAATTATGATTATTGATTGTCATGGCCATTACACAACAACGCCGCCGCAGGTCGAAACCTACCGCAACGAACAGCGCGCATTGCTGGCAAATGACCCAAATCATCTTTTTGAAAAGGGCAATATAACCATTTCGGATGATGAGATCCGTGACACAATTGCCAGTAACCAGCTTAAAATGCAGCAGGATCGGGGCACTGATCTGACCATCTTTTCACCGCGGGCAAGCTGGATGGGGCATGATCTTGGCAATGCCAGCACGTCACAAGCCTGGACCGAGCTTTGTAATGATCTGATCCGGCGTGTTTGTGACTTGTTTCCAGATAATTTTGTGCCGGTTTGTCAATTGCCGCAAAGCCCCGAGACATCGCTCGAGACCAGCATTGCCGAATTGTCGCGTTGTGTCGAACAGATGGGCTTCATCGGCTGTAATCTAAACCCCGATCCATCGGGCGGTTCGTGGAAAGATCCGCGTCTTGGTGATCGCTATTGGTATCCACTATATGAAAAAATGGTCGAGCTGGATGTGCCGGCGATGATCCATGTATCGGGGGCGTGTCATCATTCGCTCGATACCACCACAAGCTATTATCTTGGCGGTGATACAACCGCCTTTACGCATCTTTTATTTTCAGATGTCTTTACCGATTTCCCCGAATTGAAACTGATCATTCCGCATGGCGGCGGGGCGGTTCCTTATCATTGGGGGCGGTTCCGGGGCATTGCGCAGGATCGTGGGCTTGGCGATCTGGATGCGCGGGTGCTTGGCAATATATATTTTGATACATGCGTTTATCACCAGCGCGGCATTGATTTGCTGCTTGATGTCATCCCGACAAAAAACATTCTTTTTGCTTCGGAAATGATTGGTGCGGTTCGCGGGATCGACCCTCGAACCGATCATCATTATGATGATACCAAGCGCTATATCGATGCGAATATAGCGCTTGATGCCGAAGCCAAAGCGGCAATTTTCGAGGGCAATGCCCGCCGCGTCTTCAGCCGGTTGAAAATCTGATTTGTGGCCTGGTGATATGCGTTGGCGCATGCGCCGGTGCCTATTTCGGCGCGGTTTTGATCAGGCGGAGAAATAATGCGATTCAAGCTGGCGGCAAATTTTATGATAGATCGGAAGATGCATTTCTTGGATGCTGGCAACGTCGTTAGATGGCACATCGATCAGCACATCACATAGCGGTGCTAGCCTGCCGCCGCCAGCACCGGTAAGGCCGATCACCTTCATGTTTTTGGCGCGGGCGGTCTTTGCGGCCAGCAGGATATTTTCAGAATTTCCCGATGTTGATATGGCAAGCAAAACATCATTGGCTTTGCCCATTGCCCATATTTGCTGGGCAAAAATCAAATCACCATCAAGGTCATTGGCAATCGCGGTAATCAGGGATGAATGGCTGACAAGTGACAGGGCTGGCAATCCATATTGAAGCTTTTCACCAAGACGCGCCGCATCATCACCACAAATGGCCGTCAATCGGTCGCGATCATGCGCTGATAATGCCCGCGGCAGGCAAAACCCCTTCATCAATTCGCCAACGATATGTTCACAATCGGCCGCGCTGCCGCCATTGCCACAAATCAGCAAACTGCCGCTAGCATCATAGCTGGCAATCAGCAGCTTAATCGCCGCGGCGATTTTGGCCGTCTGGTTCTGATCGCTATTTTGGTCTTGCGGCTGCATCCAGCGCTCCTTCACATAGAGGCATCATCATGCCCGATCTGGCCATTATTGAGGGGCTGAACAAAAAGCACAAATGATAAAATCACCGTCAAAGGGCGTAATTATCGATCAATCGCGTTTTACCAAGCCAGATGGCGGCAAAAATCCGGCAGTTTGGCGCCTGTGACTCTGCGGGCTCCAGACTGTCCGAATGGCGTAAATCAAAATAGTCAATCTTGCCAAAGCCAGCCTTGGTCAGCCTTGTTTTGGCATTTGCCAAGGCCGCATCAACTGGCATGCCTTTGGTAATCTGGATAGCGGTTTCCTGCATTTCGGCATAAAGCCGTGGCGCCAGTTTGCGGTCGGCCACGCTTAGATAATGATTGCGCGACGATAATGCCAAACCATCTGTTTCCCGAATTGTTGGCTGCGCCAGAATGGTGATGTTCAGATCAAGATCGCGAACCATTTGCCGGATCACCGCAAGCTGTTGGTAATCCTTTTCGCCGAAAATCGCGAAATTGGCAGGGATATGGGTGAATAGTTTCAAAACAACTGTGGCAACGCCGGTAAAAAAATGCGGCCTTGTCTGGCCTTCCATCGCCAGCGCAACACCGGCTGGAACAATGCTGGTGGCATGGCCATCATCATACATATTGGCAGGTGCATAAATGGCATCACAGCCGCCCGATGCAATGATTGCCGCGCAATCAGCGTCAAGCGTGCGGGGATAGTGATCAAAATCCTCGCCAGCGCCAAATTGCGTTGGGTTCACATAGATGCTGACAATGACGCGCGAGGCGGTTTTGCGCGCCGCAGCAATCAGCGCAAGATGGCCTTGGTGAATATTTCCCATTGTCGGCACAAGACAAACCGTTTCACCGGCGCCTTGCCAGGCAATTGTGGCGGCGGTAACTTCGGCTTTGCTATGTAGAATCTTCATCGATATGCCCTGCCTGAGGTCAGGTCTTTTTCGGCCAGAAAAGATGATCCCTCGTTGGAAAACTGCCATCAATAACCGCGGCGCGATAGCCAGCCGCAGCGGCGCCAATATCATCTTGAAGATTGGCAAATTTACGAACGAATTTCGGGGTAAAGGCGTCATATAGACCAAGCACATCTTCGGTCACAAGAATTTGCCCATCACAAACAGCCGAGGCACCAATACCGATTGTTGGCACGGCGCAAGATTGGGCAATTGATGCGGCAACCGGTTCAATCACGCCTTCCATGACAATGCCAAAAACGCCAGCCGCAACCAGGGCATCAGCATCGGCATGAAGCTGGGCTGATTCTTCATCGCTTCGTCCGGTGATGCGAAAAGCGGCCCCAGCAACAGCATGCTGCGGCAATAGCCCGATATGGCCAAGCACCGGAATACCTGAATCAACAAGGCATTTGACATGGGGGGCAAGATCACTGCCGCCTTCAAGCTTGACCGCATCAGCGCCGGTTTTGGCCATAATCTCGGCGGCGCTAGCCAAGGCCTGCGCCGGACTATTTTCATAGCTGCCAGCAGGAAGATCAATCACCACAAGCGCCGATTGCCGCCGCCGCATAACCGCCTGACCATGCCTAATCATCATATCAAGATCGGCATTTTGCGTTGTGTCCATGCCATAGATGACCATCGCCACGGAATCGCCAACAAGCAGGAGGTCACAATGCGGGTCAAGCGCATGCGCCATCGGTGCGCTATATGCGGTTAGGCACACAATTTTGCGTTGGCCTTTGAGGGCAATAAAGTCACTGATTTCAGGTTTCACAGACATGTCGGTCAGTCTCGTTGCAGGCAGTATGCATAGCGTTGTCACTAAAGCGCCCAAGGGAAACAGATTATCGGGGCAAGCCCAAAGCCAAATAACGCCAAATCATTAGCATATATTCCTATAGTGGGCGATAGGTTTTTCAGCGATGTTGCGATGGCTAGCGCCTTGACCTGTGATTTGTCGATGCTAGCATATGGTTCCAGCATCCGGCTTTGTGATGCGATCTGATCTGCGCCTTTTTCCGGCGTGCGTTTAGTTTTTTTTGAGGATGACGATGACCCGACCAACAATCATCATGGCGGCACCGAACGGCGCGCGCAAAGTAAAAACTGACCATCCGGCCGTTCCGGTCACGATTGCGGAAACGATCGCCACAGCCAAGGAATGTCACGCGGCTGGTGCAAGTATCCTTCATGCGCATGTTCGGGATGATGATGGCAAACATCTTCTTGACGCGGTTCGGTATCGGCAACTGCTTGATGGGTTGCGGCAGGAAGTGCCGGAAATGCTTGTGCAGATCACCACTGAGGCTGTTGGTATTTACACGCCTGACCAACAGGCCGATTTGGTGTTTGCCCTAAAGCCTGATTTTGTGTCAGTCGGCTTTCGTGAAATGATTGGTGATAATGGCGAGGCCGCTCGCGCCCTTGCCAAGCATTTCTATCACCAAAGCCTTGCTGAACAGATAAATATTCAACATATCCTTTATGATCTTGATGATTTGCAGCGGTTCCGCGTGGCGATGGCTGATGGTATTCTGCCAGATGCGCGGCCTCATCTGCTTTTGGTTCTTGGCCGCTATAGCGGTAATTTCCAGTCTGACCCTGCCGAAATGAAGCCATTCATCGCTGATGGGCTGAACGATATGGCAAGTTGGTCAATCTGCGCTTTTGGGCATCGTGAATTTGACGTTATGACCGATGCGATTGCCAGTGGCGGCCATTGCCGGGTTGGCTTTGAAAATAACCTCTATCTGAAAGATGGGAGTTTGGCGCCAAATAATGCTGCCCTAATCCGCCAGCTGGCTGAAACGTGTCAGCCGGCCACGCGGGAGGAAACATTGGCACTTTTCGCGCTGTAGCCGTTATTCGGCGGCCTGCTGTTCCCAAAATTCCATTGGCGGGCAGGCACACATTAGCGCCCGATCACCAAGGGCATTATTGACGCGGTTTACCGGCGGCCAATATTTGTTTTCCTGGTGATTGCCATCAGGGTTACCAGCCTGCTTGCGGCTATAGGGGTGCGTCCAGTCATCATCCATGATGTCATCGGCGGTATGTGGTGCATTGACCAATGGATTATCGTCTCTTGGCCATATGCCATCAGCAACCGATTGGATTTCAGCGGCAATCGCAATCATGGCATCACAAAACCGGTCAATTTCGGCAAGTGATTCAGACTCGGTTGGCTCGATCATCAAAGTGCCAGCAACCGGAAATGACATGGTTGGCGCGTGAAAGCCGTAATCAATCAGCCGTTTGGCAATATCTTCATTGCTGATGCCATGCGCATCCTGAATATGCCGGATATCAATGATACATTCATGCGCAACACGCCCATTCCGGCCGGTGTAAAGCAGCGGATAGGAACCGGCCAGCCGCTGGGCAATGTAATTGGCTGACAAGATTGCTGCCGCAGTGGCAGCGCCAAGCCCATCTGGCCCCATCATGCGAATATAGGCATAGGTGATGGGAAGAATGCCAGCTGATCCAAATGGCGCGGCGCTAACAGCGCCAATGCCGTCAAGCGGTGATCCGGGCAGAAATGGCGCCAGATGCGCGGCAACACCGATTGGGCCAACGCCCGGGCCGCCGCCGCCATGCGGGATACAAAAGGTTTTATGCAGATTGAGATGGCTGACATCGGCACCAAATTCAGGCGGGGCGCAATGGCCAACAAGCGCATTCAAATTGGCGCCATCGACATAGACCTGCCCACCTGCCTTGTGCACAATTTCACAAAGATATGCAATGGCTTCTTCAAACACACCATGCGTTGATGGATAGGTAACCATCAAGGCAGCAAGATTTGTTTCATATTGGGCGCACTTGGCGCGCAAATCATCAAGATCGACATCACCATTTGCATCACATTTAACCACAACGACTTTCATACCGGCCATTGCCGCCGATGCCGGATTGGTGCCATGCGCCGATGATGGGATTAAACAAATATTACGGTCATAATCGCCGCGTGATTGATGATAGCGTGAAATCGCCAGCAATCCGGCAAATTCGCCTTGCGCGCCTGCATTTGGCTGCAATGACATTGCGGCATAGCCAGTGCATTGGCACAGCATCTCTTCAAGCCGCGAAATCATCTCACGATAGCCACTGGTTTGGTCATCAGGCGCATAGGGATGAATATTGGCAAATTCGGGCCATGTGATTGGCATCATTTCGGCTGTTGCATTCAATTTCATCGTACAGGATCCAAGCGGAATCATACAGCGGTCAAGCGCAAGATCACGATCGGCAAGCCGGCGCATATAGCGCAGCAATTCAGTTTCCGAGCGGTATTGATGAAACACATGATGCGTTAAAAACGGGCTGCTTCGGACAAGTTGTGATGGAATGCTGTCAATGTGATCATCACTTAAACCACCGCCAAGCGCGGTAATGATGGCGGCAAGGGCGACATCATCAATGGTTTCATCAAAGCTGGCCGCAACTGCATTATCCAATTGCCGAAGGTTAAAGCCAGCCGCCACCGCCGCCGCCATTAGCGCGTCACGATCATCGGCCGCTTCGATCACGACCGTGTCGAAAAATGTTTGATGCCGAATCGTGCGGCCAGCCGCCATCATTGCGGCGGCGAAACGACGTGCTTGCCGGTTGCTATGGGCAGCGATGTTTTGCAGCCCTTCTGGCCCATGCCAAACCGCATAAAAGCTTGCCATAATGGCCAATAGGGCCTGTGCAGTGCAGATATTGGATGTGGCTTTTTCGCGGCGGATATGCTGTTCGCGGGTTTGCAATGCCAGCCGGTAAGCGGGGCGGCCGTTGGAATCACGCGACACCCCGACCAACCGTCCGGGGATTGACCGTTGCAAGGCTTGGCTGCAAGCAAAATAAGCCGCATGTGGCCCGCCAAAGCTGAATGGCACACCAAATCTTTGCGCGCTGCCAACCACAATATCGGCGCCCATTTCGCCCGGCGGTGTGAGCAGGGTCAGCGCCAAAAGATCAGCACAAACAACCGCCAAGCCGCCGCCATCATGAATGGTGGCAATCTCGCCAGATAGGTCACGAATGGCGCCGCAGCTGCCCGGATAACTAAGCAGCCCGCCAAAGCAATTATCGGGCAATGATGCGCCAATGGGCTGGACATCAATGATGATGCCAAGCGGTTCGGCACGGGTTTTCAAAATGGCAATGGTTTGCGGATGCGTATCTGGATCAACGACAAAGCGATTGCCTTTGGGTTTATGCATACGGCTTGCCAGCGCCATGCCTTCGGCAGCGGCGGTGGCTTCATCAAGAAGCGAACCATTGGCTATATCCATTCCGGTTAGGTCGATGATCATCGTTTGGAAATTCAAAATCGCCTCAAGCCGCCCTTGGGAAATTTCCGGCTGATAGGGGGTATAGGCGGTGTACCAAGCCGGATTTTCCAAAATATTGCGCTGAATCACCGGCGGAGTATGACAATTATAATAGCCCATCCCGATGAGTGATGTTTTGACCTGATTTTTGGCGGCAAAGCCCCTTAATTCAGCCAATGCTTCATGTTCCAAAAGCGCGGGTGCCAATGCCATTTTGCTTTGGCGCCGAATATTTTCGGGAATCACCGAATCCAGTAAGGCCGCCATCGAGGCGGCGTCAACCGCATCAAGCATTTTGTCGATATCGGTGTCATTAATGCCGATATGACGGCTGGCAAAGGCGGCTTGCGGCAAAGGAAGTGATAACATAATGCGTCCTTTCAAAAATAACGACCCGTTTCGGGCAAGAACGGCAAAGGTCGGTCAGGCCAGATTGCCGTAAAATTATGGAGGGATGCCGGTTAGCCAATCATGGCATTATAGGCGGCTTCATCCATCAGTGACTCAAGGTCGCCAGCATCATTGATTTTGATTTTGAAAAGCCAATTGGCCATTGCGCTTTCCGGCGTGATCGCGGTCAGATCGTCAAGAAGCGCATTATTGACCTCGATGATTTCACCACCGGCAGGGCTGTAGATATCTGATGCCGCCTTGACCGATTCAAATACTGCCACTGCATCGCCTTTATTAACAGCCAGCCCAATATCGGGCAGTTCAACAAAAACGATATCGCCAAGCTGTTCAACCGCATGCGGTGAAATGCCAACCGCGCAAATATCGGCATCAAGGTTGGCCCATTCGTGATCTTCAGAAAATTTAAGCATGGTTGTCTCCTTATGGCTTGAATATGTCTAACCGCGAAAATAGCGATGTGGGACGAGTGGCAAATTCACCACGGTAATGGGGGTTTCACCGCCTCTTGTGGCGGCGGCAAGGATGGTGCCGTCATGGGCAAGATGAGTGTCAACAAACCCAAGCGCGGCAGGGCGATCAAGGCTTGGCGCAAAGCCGCCCGATGTGATGATGCCAATGTCAACGCCATCATGAAGAAGGTTTGTACCATCGCGAACCGGACGTGCGCCGCTTGCCAATAAACCGACAAGCCGTCTTTTCGGGCCATTGGCAAATTCATCAAGAATGATATTGGCGCCGGGGAAATCAGCCGCCTCACGTCGCTTTTTTGAAAGGGCAAACCTTAGCCCCGCCATTGTCGGGGTAATGGTTTCGTCAAGCTCATGCCCCCACAGCGGCAGGCCTGCTTCAAGGCGCAATGTATCGCGGGCGCCAAGACCGGCAAGCGTGACAGTGCCTGTCGCCAATAGGGCTTCAGCTATATCAACGGCTGATTTGGCGGGCATGGAAATTTCAAACCCGTCTTCACCAGTATAGCCAGACCGTGTTATCACAAGCGGAATGGCGCCAAGCGTGAAATGGCGGATATCCATGAAGCGGAACCCGTCAAGATCAAGACCAAGACTGGATAGAACCCGAGCCGCATTGGGGCCTTGAAGGGCCAAAAGCGCTTTGTCATGATGCACATCCATCTTGGTGGTATCGTCAAGATTCTGGTGAAGATGATTAATGTCATGCGTGGCGCGACCGGCATTAACAACAAGATGCAGCCTGCCATCAAGCCGCGCCACCATCAAATCATCAAGAACACCACCAGCGTCATTCAACAGCATTGAATAGCGAACGCGCCCTTCGGTGACTGCGCCAATATCGGTTGGAGTTAGACGTTCAAAAAAGGCATCGGCGCCGCGGCCGGATAATTCGACCTGCACCATATGCGATACATCAAATAATCCAGCGCCATCGCGCGTTGCCAAATGTTCGGCCTTGATACCAGCCGCATATTGAACGGGCATATCCCACCCGGCAAAAGGCACTATGCGGGCGCCATTGGCAATGTGAAAATCGTAAAGTGGGGTTCGTTGTGTTTCCACTGTTCTAATCCTTTGGTCACGCGTCAAAAGTGAATACCAGTCAATGGTATTCGCCCCGTCTGTCGCGGAACCTGAGAGATTAGCTGTTTCCAATCACGGACTATAGTGACCTGATTGGCCGATCATTTGAACCTTTTGCCGATTCTGGCTGGTTCATTAGATCACCAGTTTTCCCCTTCGGTGGACACTGCCGTGTCACTTTCCAGAGTGCTCACATGAAAGAGTACATTTACCTGAGAGTTTCTGGGGGTTTGCTCCTTCGGTGTTGCTGCTACCGCCCATTTGGTGGCCAACAATCTCTCCCCCCTCATGTATCGAGCAGAAAAACGCTAACGCAATTTAGATTATGGGGCAAGAGTGCAGCAAATTTCGAAGGGATAAATCCAAAAGGTTTGAAAAACAGCCTTGAGAAAGCTCTTACCTATGCTCATATAACAGAAGGTCTGGAAATGCCCTTGATGTGCCTGTGTTTTGTGCCTGTGTTTTGTTCTGTTAGAAAAGTGAAGCTTTGATATGCCTGATTCCTGTCCAATTTGGAGCTTGCGTGACCTTTATGACGGGGTTGATTCCCCCGCATTGCAAACCGATATTGCTGCCTGCCGTAAGGACGCGTTGGCGCTTGCGGCTGATTGGCAGGGTAAGATTGCCACTATGTCAGGGGCCGAGCTTGCCACTGTCATCACCGCCTATGAGACGATTCTCGAACAGCTAGGCAAGGTGCAAAGCCACGCACAATTGCTATTTGCGGCAAACACAAATGATCCGGCAATTGCCAAGCATCACCAATCGGTGCGCGAAGCCGGATCAGAAATTGGCGCGGCGCTTTTATTTGTTGAGCTTGAGCTTGCGCGCCTTGATCAAGATCATATTGATGGTTTGCTTGACGATGCCGGTTTGGCACGTTTTGCGCCGTGGTTACGGCGGGTGCGGGCAATGGCGCCCTACCAATTGTCTGACGAGATTGAAAAAATGATTGCCGAACGCGCGCCAACGGGTGCCGGGGCATGGGTGCGGTTATTTGATGAAACAACAACGGCAATGCGCTTTGCCTTTCAGGGCACTGACGTAACCGAAGCCGAAATTCTGGATGCGCTGTCCAGTACGGATGCAGCCAAACGCAAAGAGGCAGGCCAGTCACTATCAACAACCTTGAAAGATCATCAAAGATTGCTGTCGCTGGTGATCAATACCATCGCCAAGGATAAGCAGATCGAAGATGGCTGGCGCGGCTTTGCGCGGCCCGTGTCGTCGCGCAATCTGGCAAATGATGTTGATGATAATGTCGTCGATGCTTTGGTGCAGGCGGTCAATGACCGCAATGCCGATCTGTCGCATCGCTATTACAGCCTCAAAGCTGGCTGGATGGGCAAAAAGCAAATCGATTGGTGGGATCGCAATGCGCCATTGCCAGGGGATGATGACCGGCATTATGAATGGGGTGAAGCAAAACAGATTGTGCTTGATGCCTTTCATGGCTTTGATCCTGAAATGGCAAAGATTGCTTTGCCCTTTTTTGATCAGAACTGGATTGATGCCGCGCCGCGGGCGGGCAAAAGCTCGGGGGCGTTCTCGCATCCAGTCGTGCCATCAGCGCATCCCTATATTTTGATGAATTTCGCCGGAAAGTCGCGTGATGTCATGACATTGGCGCATGAAATGGGGCATGGCATCCATCAGGTGCTGGCGGCCGATCAGGGCTATTTGATGTCTGATACCCCGCTTACCCTTGCCGAAACAGCGTCGGTATTTGCCGAAATGCTGGCCTTTCGCCAGCTTGTCGATAGCCAAACAAATGCCGAGTCGCGGCGACTATTGCTGGCGGGCAAGGTCGAAGACATGCTGAATACGGTTGTTCGGCAGATTGCGTTTCATAATTTCGAAACCGAATTACATCAGGCGCGTGCCAAAGCCGAGCTGACGGCCGATGAAATTTCTGATATCTGGATGGAAACCCAACGTGCTGCCCTCGGGCCAGCGATTAAAACTGGCGATGATTATCGGCCGATCTGGGGCTATGTGCCGCATTTCATCCATACGCCATTTTATGTTTACGCCTATGCTTTTGGCGATTGTCTGGTCAATGCGCTTTGGCAGAAATATCAATTGGCGCAGGCCAGCAAAACCGACCATCTTTTTATCCAGAATTATAAAAACCTGCTAAAGGCTGGCGGCACCGAACGTTATGATGTGGCATTGCAACATTTTGACCTTGATGCCAGTAAGCCTGCTTTCTGGTCACTTGGGCTGGATATGATTAGTGGCATGATTGACGAGTTGGAAGGACTAAAATAATGGCAATGAGCGGTGATCATGATGCGGCCAGCGACCGGCAGTTTGGCGGCCGTATCCGCCGTTATGCGAAAGTAACCTCGACGATGGGCGGTCTTGCGGCGCGGGTTGCAGGCGAACGCTATCTTGGCTGGGAAATTGATCGCGGCAAACATGCGGCGGATTTGCGGCAGGCGCTTGGCGGGCTAAAAGGTCCGATCATGAAAGTGGCGCAAATTCTATCAACCATCCCCGATGCGCTGCCGCCTGAATATGCCGAAGAGTTGGCCGGTTTGCAGGCCGATGCACCATCAATGGGCTGGCTGTTTACCAAACGCCGCATGTCGGCCGAGCTTGGCGCTGATTGGCAGCAGAAATTTAACAGCTTTAGCCGTGATGCGGTATCGGCGGCATCGCTTGGACAGGTTCATCAGGCGATGGGGCTGGATAACGCGCCATTGGCGGTAAAATTACAATATCCCGATATGCACTCGGCCATTGAAGCCGACCTAAAACAGCTGAAATTGCTGTTTCAGCTCTATGAGCGTTATGATTCGGCGATTTCGACATCGGATATCTATGACGAATTATCCGAGCGGCTTTTGGAAGAGCTTGATTACCGGCGCGAAGCCATGAATATGCAGCTTTATCAGCATATGCTTGCTGATGAGAAAAAAGTGCAGGTACCAAGCCATATCCCCGAATTATCAACGAACCGGCTTTTGACCATGAACTGGCTTGAAGGCCAGCGGTTGATGGCTTTTCTTGAGACCAATCCCGATCAGGCCACGCGAAATGAAATTGCGAAAACCATGTTTCGGGTCTGGTATGTGCCATTCTATTATTATGGCGTTATTCATGGTGATCCGCATCTTGGTAATTATTCAATCGCCAAGGATAACAGCATCAATCTTATGGATTTCGGGTCAATCCGCCTATTCCGGCCGCAATTTGTCGCTGGTGTGATCGAGCTATATAAGGCGCTTCGCGATAATAACCGTGATCAGGCAGTCGATGCATATGAACGCTGGGGGTTTGTCGGGCTTGATAATGAAGCGATTGATGTTTTGAATATGTGGGCCGAATTTATTTATGCGCCGCTTCTTGAAGATCGGGTTCGCCCAATCCAGCAAATGCGTGGTGGCAAGGCGGGACGTGATCTGGCTGGCAAGGTTCATACTGAATTGAAACGCATTGGCGGGATCAAACCGCCGCGTGAATTTGTGCTGACCGATCGGGCGGCTGTTGGGCTTGGATCAGTCTTCATGCATCTTGGTGCCGAAGTGAATTGGCATGAATTATTCCATGAGCTGATTGATGATTTCTCGGTTGATGCCTTGGCCGAACGGCAAAGGCAGGCTGCCAGCAAAGTCGGGCTTCCCGACAATCTGATTGCGCCATATACCGCCTAGATCAGGCAAAAGATAAAACCGACTGACCTAGAACAGATCAAAAAAAGGCAGCCCGTCAAATCAGGGCTGCCTTTTTGTTAGGCGGTTATGGTAACGGGTCAATGCCCCGAAATAACAACCAAAAGCTGGTCAAGTGACGCCTTGGCATCACCGTAGAACATGCGGGTGTTCTCTTTGAAAAACAGCGGATTTTCAATGCCTGAATATCCGGTGCCTTGGCCGCGCTTTGACACGAAAACCTGTTTTGCTTTCCAGCATTCCAGAACAGGCATGCCGGCAATTGGGCTGTTCGGGTCGTCTTGTGCTGCTGGATTCACGATATCATTAGAGCCAATCACAATGGCAACATCAGTGCTTGGAAAATCATCATTGATTTCATCCATCTCGAGGACGATGTCATAGGGTACTTTGGCTTCGGCAAGAAGCACGTTCATATGCCCGGGAAGCCGACCAGCAACGGGATGGATTGCAAAGCGCACAGTTTTGCCTTTCGCCCGAAGCCGTCGGGTAAGTTCTGCAACATTTTGTTGAGCCTGTGCCACCGCCATGCCGTAACCCGGGATGATGACAATGCTTTCGGCATCTTCGAGCGCTGCGGCGACACCATCGGCATCAATCGCAATCTGCTCGCCTTCAACTTCCATCTGCGGGCCAGCCGTGCCGCCAAACCCGCCAAGGATGACACTGACGAACGATCGATTCATGGCCTTACACATGATGTAGGACAGGATCGCGCCTGACGAGCCAACAAGCGCGCCGACAACGATCAGCAGATCATTGCCAAGGCTAAAGCCAATTGCTGCCGCTGCCCAACCCGAATACGAGTTCAGCATCGATACAACCACCGGCATATCAGCGCCGCCAATACCCATGATTAAGTGATAGCCGATGAAAAGGGCGAGGATCGTCAGAATAACCAGCGGCAGTAACGCGCCGCTTGTAAGATACCAGACAAGGCAGGCTAATGATGATATCGCCGCCGTGGCATTCAATAGATGCCCGCCAGGAAGTTTGGTCGCGGCTGATGTAACTTTTCCAGATAGCTTGCCATAAGCAATCACCGAGCCGGTAAAGGTTACCGCCCCAATCCAGATGCCAAGCGAAGCTTCAACACGCAAAATATTAATCTCGGCGCCAGATTTCTTTGCCAGCAATGCGGCAAACCCTTCAAGCGCTTTTTTTGCCGTGTCATCCATCGTTAGGACGTTGGCAAGTTCAAAATGCGCGTTAAACCCGACAAAGACTGCAGCCAGACCAACCAGTGCATGCATACCAGCAACTAGTTCCGGCATCTGGGTCATTTCAACTTTTGACGCAAGTTGATAGCCAATAAGCCCGCCAATCGCGATCAGTATAGCCGTCAGTTGCCATAGGCCAGCCCCCGGGCCGATGACGGTCGCCAGGACTGCCAGCCCCATACCAACAATGCCATACCAAACGGCGCGCTTTGCGCTTTCCTGACCTGATAGCCCGCCAAGCGACAGAATGAACAAAATAGCAGCGACAACATAAACAGCTGTGGTGAAACCTAGATCCATCGTTCTGGTCTCCTTAAGATTTCTGGAACATGGCAAGCATGCGACGTGTTACGAGGAAGCCACCGAAAATATTAATTCCAGCAAAGAATACCGAAATTCCTGCAAGCACGGTCACTAGAAGGCTGCTTGAGCCGATCTGCAGAATAGCTCCAAGAATAATGATTGATGAAATCGCATTGGTGACAGCCATCAACGGTGTGTGCAGTGAATGACTGACGTTCCAGATCACTTGGAACCCAACAAAGACCGATAAGACAAAGACAATGAAATGCTGCATGAAGCTGGCGGGTGCATAAGACCCAACCGCCAGCAAAGCTGCGCCACCAATGGTCAAAAGCAAAATCTGATTTTTGGTCGTTTGCTTGAACGCCGCAACTTCATCGGCGCGGATTTCTTCGGCAGTGCGCTCGGGTACTTTTTCCTTTGGCTTTGCGGCTATTGCCTGAACCTTGGGTGCAGGTGGCGGGAAAGTGACCGATCCACCAAATGTGACGGTTGCACCGCGGATCACATCATCTTCCATATTATGAACAGTCTGACCGTTTTTATCGGGTGTCAAATCTGCGATCATATGGCGAATATTTGTTGCATAAAGAGTCGAGGATTGTGCTGCCATACGGCTTGGAAAATCGGTGTAACCAACGATTGTTACGCCGTTCTCAGTGATGATTTTTTCATTGGGAACGGTAAGGTCGCAGTTGCCGCCACGCTCGGCTGCCAGATCGACAATAACCGAGCCGGGCTTCATGTCAGCGACCATGTCAGCAAGCCATAGCTTTGGTGCGTCTCTGCCCGGGATCAGCGCGGTCGTGATAACAATATCAATTTCGGGCGCTAACTCACGAAACTTTTCCAACTGCTTTTCGCGAAACTCAGGGCTTGATGGGGCTGCATAGCCGCCGGTTGTCGCGCCATCCTGCTGCGCTTCTTCAAAATCAAGATAGACAAATTCGGCGCCCATTGATTCGATTTGTTCAGCAACTTCGGGCCGCACATCAAACGCAAGGGTGATCGCGCCAAGCGAAGTCGCTGTGCCGATCGCGGCCAAGCCAGCCACGCCAGCACCAACAATTAAAACCTTGGCAGGCGGCACTTTACCAGCGGCGGTGATTTGACCAGTGAAAAAACGGCCAAAATTGTTGCCAGCTTCGATTACCGAGCGGTATCCAGCAATGTTTGCCATTGACGATAACGCATCCATTTTCTGCGCGCGGCTGATTCTGGGAACCATATCCATGGCGATGACATTGGCATCTTGTTTCGCAATCAGCGCCATTTGGTCTGTATTTTGTGCCGGATAAAAGAATGATATTAATAGCTTGCCCTTTTTCAGGAACTTGACTTCAGCTGTCTCTGGCGGCCGAACTTTGCTAATGATATCTGCTGCTTGCCACAATTCTTCAGCCGTTTTGGCGATTTTGACACCAGCTTTTTCATAAGCAGCATCGGAAAATCCGGCATGCAGGCCAGCGCCTGACTGAATAAGGCAGTCATAACCAAGCTTTTGCAATTGTGTAGCGCTGTCAGGCGTCATGGCGACGCGTTTTTCATCAACAGCAATTTCTTTTGGTGCACCAATTATCATCTTGTCGATTCCATTATGCATATCAAACGGTATATAAGCATCCTTGTTTTGGCTGATCGGTTGAGACTATGCAAGCCAAAACCGCGGATTCTGCCAAATAGTAGGGGGGATCAAATGGCTTCAGCACATATGAAAAAACCGCCAACTGCTTGGCGGTTTTCATGTTGTAAGACCTGATCAAGCTAGCCTGATCTAATAGCCTTCGCGTTCCAAACGTTTGCGCATTAACTTGCGCACCCGACGGGTTGACTCGGCAGCCTCGCGCGCGCGGCGCTCGGATGGCTTTTCATAGGACCGGCGATTTTTCATTTCGCGGAACACACCTTCGCGCTGCATTTTCTTTTTAAGAACACGCAGTGCCTGGTCAACATTATTGTCTCTAACGGTGACGTACACGTCTTTCACATCCCTTCTAAAGATATCTGATAATCCGTTTTGAGTAGGCGCGTTATGTATCATAGCAGTTCACAAGTTGCAAACATTAAACCGTCATTGCGGCGGTGGCGGGGTGGCATTGACCGAAAATATGACTATATTATGCAAAGGCGCGGCTGGTTTTTACCGGTCTAGCATTTTGTGGCATGATTTTTTGAAGGACATCACCCATGCATGATGAACAGTTCCAGCCCGATCCTGTCGCCGTTGCGATTCTGCGTGCATCGATGCTTCATGTGCCGTTTGACGGCTGGGGCGAGGCGGCGCTTATCGCTGGTGCGGCTGATGCGGGTCATGATGCGGCGGCGGTTCATACCGCCTTTCCGCGTGGCGCAATCGATGCGATCGCGCTTCATTCACGGTTGGCAGATCAATCAATGGTTGATGCGTTTTTAGCGCTTCCCGAGCGTCCGGAAAAGGTGCATTTGACGATTCGAGCGCTGGTGCTTTTGCGGCTTGAAATTGCCCAGCCCGACAAGGATGCGGTTCGCCGTGCGCTTAGCCTTTTGGCGATGCCTGCCAATGCCAAATTATCGGCCAAGCTTCTTTATGAAACGGTTGATGCCATGTGGCGCGCCGCAGGCCAGCGCGATACCAGCTTTTCCTTTTACACGAAGCGCGGATCACTTGCCGCGGTTTATAGCGCGACAGTACTGGCATGGCTTGCTGACAATAGTGGCAATCTTGACGGAACCGTTGATTTTCTTGATCGGCGGCTTGCCGATATTGCCCGTATTCCGAAAATTACCAAACCGGTGCGCACGGTCATTTCGGCTGGTGAGCGGATTGCCAACAGTTTTATGCAGGGATTGGCCAAGCGCCATTCACGCTAGCCGGTCAGCATGATTTGACCAAACAGCTTGGTGATGGGGTGGGGCTGATCATGCGTGATAGCCTGTTTTCCGCGCATTGGACATTGGCTAGAAAACCGGTATAACGCGGGGATAAAGGCGGTCATGACCGCAGCCAGATTTGTAGATCATTGCCATCGGGCAGCGATTGCCAAAAGGAGCCTCTATGCCGATTAGAGTACCTGATAATTTGCCAGCGCTTGAAGCGTTGCATGCCGAATCTGTTGATATCATTCCGCAACAGCAAGCCGTCAGCCAGGATATCCGGCCATTGCGGTTGCTGCTGCTGAATCTGATGCCAAAAAAACGCGATACCGAAATTCAATTTGCCAGATTATTCGGCAATTCGCCGCTTCAGGTCGAAATGATTCTGATGACAACGGCAAGCTATACGCCGCGCAACACAGAGCCGGGTTATTTGCGCCGGTTTTACCGCCAGCTTGATGATGTGCGGGATGATTATTTTGATGCGCTGATTGTAACAGGGGCGCCGGTTGAAACCTTGCCATTTGAGGATGTGACCTATTGGCCTGAATTGACCGAAATCATGGAATGGTCGCGCACCCATTGTTTCCGCAGGCTTGGCATTTGCTGGGGTGCGCAGGCGCTATTATGGCATTTTCACCAAGTGCCGAAATATGAACTTGGGAAAAAGCTTTTCGGTATCTTCGAACATGGGTTGAGTGATGTGTCGGGCCGGTTGATGAATGGCTTTACCGACCGGTTTCCGATGCCAGCATCACGCTACACGATGAATCGCAGTGAAGATTTGGCGGCGGCGGGCCTCGATGTTCTGGCTGAGGGCGGGTCATGCGGTGCAGGCATGGTTCGTGATTCGGTGACGGGTGATCTGTTTGTGTTCAATCATCTTGAATATGATGCCACAACGCTTGGTGATGAATTTCAGCGTGATGTTTCTGCGGGGCTGACCACGGCTTTGCCGGAAAATTATTATCCAAAGGATGATCCCACGCTGCCACCCATCAATAACTGGCGGCCTTTTGCCTTTTTGCTGATGGCCAATTGGATCAATGATCTTTATCAAGCAACGCCATTTGACCTGACAAGCCTTGCCAAGAAATAACCAATTGCCTTGTTAGATATGCTTGCCTGGGCGTGATCAGACTGGTTTGATTTGCCGGTTTGTATGGCCCATTTTGCGGCCCGGCTTGGCCTCGGCTTTGCCATAGAGATGAAGATGCAGCCCGCTGGTGCTGGCAAGTTCGTCAAGGCGGGGCATATCCTCACCAAGAAGATTGTCCATTTGCCATTGCCCATAGCAATTGGTGCTACCCAAAGGCATGCCGGCAACCGCGCGGATCAATTGGGTAAATTGACTATTGGCACAGCCTTCGATTGTCCAGTGAAATGAATTATGCGGTCGCGGTGCTATTTCATTGAATAGAAGACGGTTATCGTCAGTGACAAAAGTTTCCAATGCCAAAAGCCCAGTAACATCAAGCGCCGTGGCAAGCTTTTGAATGGCATTTTGACCAGCGTCGATCACCGCTGCTGGTAGATCGGCTGGCGCCACGGATCGGGCTAGAATGCCGTCTTTATGATCATTCAGGCTTGCCGGAAAATGCGCGATGCTGCCATCGGCGGCGCGGGCAATCAAAAAGCTTGTTTCGGCACGAAATGCCACCATTTCTTCAAGAATGGCATCATTCGTGGCAAGCGCGGCAAAACCGGCATCAAGATCGTCATGTTTGGAAAGCCGGATCTGGCCCTTGCCATCATAGCCAAGTTGGCAGGTTTTAAGCACCCCATCCCCCCCCAATGCATCCATCGCATGATGCAGATCGGCGGCACTGGTGATGTGCCAGAAAGCGGGTGTTTCAATGCCAAGATCGCGGGCAAGAGTCTTTTCGCGAATCCGGTGTTGGGCGGTATGCAGGGCGGCTTCGCCCGGGCTGGCAAGGCAGTGCTTACCCAAAAAGGCCATTGCGCTTGCGGGTACATTTTCAAATTCACTGGTGACGGCATCAATCTTGCTGGCAAAGGCGGCAAGCGCTTCTAGATCATCATAGCCAGCCTCGGTAAAGTCATGCGCAATATCACCGGCAGGGCTGTTCGCGGCGTCAGGGGCATATATATGGGTTCGAAACCCAAGCTGGCTGGCAGCGATCACCAGCATCCGGCCAAGCTGTCCACTGCCAAGAATGCCGATGGTTTTGTGCGGTGCGTACTGCAATGGCTTATTCCGGCGCTTCGGCAACATTATCGGTCTGGCTTTGCCGCCATGCGATAATTCTTTGGCCAAGATCGGCATCAGACAGGGCAAGAATCTGCACTGCCAGCAACGCCGCATTTTTGGCCCCGGCAACGCCAATGGCAAGGGTGCCAACCGGAACGCCAGCAGGCATCTGCACAATTGATAATAGCGAATCCATGCCCTTAAGCGCAGCCGATTCAACCGGAACACCAAGAACGGGCAAATGCGTATGGGCAGCAATCATCCCCGGCAAATGCGCCGCGCCGCCAGCGCCGGCAATGATCACGCCAAAGCCGTTTTCATGCGCGGTTTCGGCAAAGCTGGACAAACGCGCTGGTGTGCGATGCGCCGAAATGATTTTTACCTCATGCGCCGCGCCAAACTGGTCAAGAATATCAGCAGCGGCCTTCATGGTTGACCAGTCAGACTGGCTTCCCATGCAGATGGCAATGCGGGGTAGAGATGATTTTGCGGTCATGAAACTCTCAATTCACGTCTTGAAATGGTCACGTCTTGAAATGGTCACGTCTTGAAATGGTCACGTCTTGAAATGGTCACGTCTTGAAATGGTCACGTCTTGAAATGGTCACGTCTTGAAATGGTCGGAATAAATCAGATGATTGCGGCCGGGCACTTATCCCCGATCACCAGTTTGCTTGATTTATCACCATCAGGCAATGATATCTGGCAAAATCCGGCTTCGTAATCGGGTCATTTCGTCCTTCAGGACGAGCTTGCGTTTTTTTAGCCTTTGTAGCTTTAGCTGATCAAAGGGCAAAACCTCGCCAAGCCGTTCAATCACCGAATCAAGATCGCGATGTTCGCTTTCCATTATGGCGATTTGATTTTGAATATTGCGTTGTGGGTCGTTGGAGTCTTTGTCCACATACCGCTCCTTCGCGTCATGTGCCGATCTGGCTGCCTTATGGCAATTCGGACATGTTGGAGACCTGTTCTTCGGTCTGAGTTGATCCACCAGCCTTTTCAATGGCAGCGTTAAGATCATCTTGCCGACAAAGGCCAAGCATCGCCGGATGTTTTGCCGTGATATTGGCAATGTTCCAATGTGACCGGTCGCGAATCTTTGCGATGGTTTCCTTGGTTGTGCCAATCAATTTGATGATTTGCGAATCTTTCAATTCAGAATGGTGTTTCACAAGCCACATGATGGCATCAGGCTTGTCGCCACGGCGTGCCACCGGCACATAGCGTGGGCCTTTGGTGCGCCGATTCGGTGTTGGCAGATGTGATGTTGCCAGAACCAGAACAGCTGTTTGATCAGCTTCGCAACGATCAAGCTCGGCACGGGTCAGCTGTCCGTTCAAAATCGGGTCATAACCTTGAATACCAACGCCGGCTTCGCCATCGGCAATCGACTGAACCTCAAGCGGATGAAGATTGCAAAAGGCACCAATCTGGTCAAAAGACAGCGCGGTGTTATCAATCAGCCATACGGCGGTGGCTTTTGGCATCAATAGTTGTGTCATATGTCTTACCTATTGCCGCCCCGGCTCGCTCCGCTAAAATCATGGGCGAGCTCGGTGCGTTTCATTCATTGAGATTAAGAGAAAACGTACCACCTTTATAGGGGGGATTGCGCAATATTGCAAAGCCTGCCTTTCCCGAAGCGACGAAAAAGTGCAAATTGAGGGAAAATAGCCATGAAAAAGGCGACGAAAAGCAGGAGTAGGTGATGGATGATGAGTTAGATCGGTTAAAGCCAGCCGGATTGCCAGCTGATATGCAGCGTTGGAATATCGAGGATTTGAAGGCCTATGTCGCGGCGATGCAAGCCGAGATCACACATGTTGAATCGATGATTGCTGAAAAAACAAAGGTTCAGTCAGCAGCCAATGCCCTGTTTGGCAGGGGTGATTAGAGGCCCTGTTATCATTGGCCATGATCCTATGTGGGCATCAAGGCTTGGCGGGACGCGGCAATGGTTGCATCCAATCAGCCAGCGCCAATGCCGCGGCATGACCATTGATTGTCAGGCCATCATCATTGGCAGACGCATCAAGAATAATGTGAAGGTCGCTTAGTTTCAAAAGCGCCAGACAAATTGATTTTGCGTCCTTATGTTCATGCTTGCCGGTGATCGGGCCTGCCAATGATGCGGCTGTTTTGCTTTTGCCGATGACGGTGCCGTGCCAAGCGATATCACTATCAATGGCTGGCGGGTCACCAGCGATGGTTAGCGGGACAAGGCGGCGTTTGACCAGCCCGCGATAATGTGTTCGGGCGGTCACTTCCTGACCAACATAACATCCCTTTTCAAAATCAACCGCACCAAGCCGGTCAAGTCCGGCTTCAAGCATCAAAGCGCGTTCGGGGGTTAGATCAATTGGCCCTTCGGGGACGCCTGCGGCAATACGCTTTGCATGCCAGATATCAATCGCGCCCATTTGCGCTGGCAGGTGGCTTGCCTCGATCAGGCAATGCCTGCCCAGCTTTGCGTTTCGCGGGTCGGTGCAGGTCATAATCATGGGGATGGTCATTGTTTCAGGCGCCTGATTGCCAAGCATCAGAACAAGCCTGATATCAGGTTCAACCGCCAGATCAATGGGCCGCCGCAACCGATATCGGCGAAGACGGGTAAACAGATCATCGCGCCGCGCCGCATCGCTTCGCAACAGAAAGCGATCAGATGAAGGCCGGTAAATCATCATATCGATCAGCACGCGCCCCTGAGGGGTCAAAAGCGCGCTGGGGCGGCAAGCGCCAACAGACAATGTTTCAACATTGGCCGTGATGATCGATTGCAAAAAAGCACAAGCTTCATCACCAGCAACCGAAATAAAGCCAGTGTCAGGATGGCAAATCGGCAGTTCATCAGATGTCGTCGTCATTGATCGGGCTCGCATAATGAAAGGCGGTGAGGCATCTAATCGGTGATGGTCACGCTTCCTTGATAAGGGGCAATGTAAAAGCGGCGCTTGCTGGCCCAAAAACAACGTTTCTTGTCAGGCCATATTTCACGGTAAGTCGGCGTGTCGGCAAAATAGTAAATCTGCGTACAGCCAAAATAGCGAACCTTGAACTGCTTGTCACCAAGGCTTAGCTTGCCACGGTCGGTTCGTGAAATGCGAATTTTTGGCGTGCTTGCCGAAAAACACTGGCCTTTTTTATTGCTTCGGCAGGCTGTCTCGGTCGAGCCAAGCATACGGATATAGCGAAGCCGGCCTTCGGCAAGCTGAAATCCCTCATCATCAAACATCTTGCAACCGTCATCAGGCGCACGCTGGCGCTGGGAAAATTCACAGACGAACCAGAAACCGGGCCATTGATCACCATCAACGGCAAATCCTTGGCTTGTGGCTGGCGCCGGATTTGGCAAGGCAAAGCCAATGACAAGGGCAAATATGATGGTCAAAATGCGATAATTCATCGGGCTATCATTCACAAAGCTTTCCGAAAATGCAAGACAAGCATGGCCATAATCTGCGCGCCAAAAGCAAGTGCGATATTCATCCCAAGCAAGGCGTCCAATCCCAAGCCGGCATCAATCATCCACCCCATTAACATTGGTGACAAGGCCGAGGCAAAGACCCCGACCGGCATGAACAGCGCTTTGATTTCGCCCATATAGCGGGTGCCATAGACCTCGGCGATCAGGGCGGCATTGGTGGCGTGCGGCATGCCAATGGCCAAACCAAAAAGAATGAAAAATAGCGGCACCCCAATTTCGACTGATCCAAGCCAGAGCGCAAGACAGGCCAATGTGTTTGGCAAAAGCGTATGGGCGGCAATGCGGCGCGCCGAAAACCGGTCAATCAGCTGGCCAATGGTCAAGCTGCCAATAACCGCAAAAACAGCATAAAGGACATAGCTTGCCGTCCATGTCGACAGGGCAACACCTTTGGCTTCGGCCAAATAGATTTGATGAAATAACAGGCCGGTCAAAACAAAAGATGGCACGGCGGCAAGCCAGATAAAACCAAGCCAAAAGGCCGGGTCGCGCAAAACCTCGGCGCGCCGCCATTGTTTTTTGCCGTCAATTGCGAGATTGAGCACGGGCTGGTTTGCGGCAAGACCATCAAGCCCTTCGCCATCTTGTAATCGGGTGCGCCGCGTCAATTGGCGCAAAAAAGGCGCCAGCGTTAAAAAGGCAATCAATGGCAGGCCAACCCATAGGCTGCGCCAGTCAAAAATGGCCTGAAGCGCAACGATGCTTGCTGGCCCAATTGATTCGCTAAGCGTGTGCCCAAGCTGGGCAATCGAAATGGCGCGCCCTCGCGTCACAACATAGCGCCGTGCCATGGCGGTTGTGTAAACATGCGTCATCATGCCTTGTCCGAACATGCGCAGCAAATACAGCCCGCCAACAAGCATCCATAGAGATGATATTTGACTGAATAGAATGGCTGCTACACACAGGCTGCCAAGAATGAAAATGGCTAGCTTTTCCAGCCGCATCGTATCGGCAAGCTTGCCAAGCCAGATCAGGCTGATGGCGCTGGCGGTCGTGGCAAGCGCGTAATAAGTGCCAAAATCACCATGGCTAAGATCAAGCGCGTCGCGGATTTGTTCTGAAAAAAGCGAAATGAAAAAGGTCTGGCCAAGCGATGACCAAAAGGCCATTAACAGCCCGAACAGCAAAAACCGCCATTCGATTAAAACAAATTCGCGATTGCCAATAAAGCCAATCGGCGTGATCGGCGGCAGGGATGGTGGGTTGGTCGTCATGCCGCAGTTCAGCATGATGGCATGACGCTGACAAGCGGCAAGATCAAACGGGCAAATGACAGTCAATTATTTTTGCAAAAAACTTGAAATGGCATGTTGTCATGCCCACATCAACTGCACAGCAATGATCCTGACACACAGCGACAAATGGGCCGGTTTTCCGGTGCGTTACGGGCTGCGCAATGATCGCGCTTTATCAGCATGAAAGGCGTTTTTGCCATTAAAGTCAGGAACCAGCTATGATGCAGGATCAGGGTAATTGATTTGACCTGATAGATGACCAAACGGGGGAGCAATGTGATGCAAAGTGATAAATTTACAGCATTGGTACGCAATGCCATTGGTGCCGCACAATCGGCAGCATTAGCGGCAAATCATCAGAAATTGACCGCCGAACATGTTTTGGCAGCATTGCTAAAAGACGATAACATGACGGTTAAAATGCTGCTGGCAAAGGCGGGCGCGGACAGTGCGTCATTGTCGGCGCTGCTAAAGGCCGCGCTTGATAAATTTCCACAAGTAACGGGAAGCGGCGCTGGCCAGCTGCAGCTTGATGCTGATCTGGCGCGTATTTTTGCTGCTGTTGAGGCCGAGGCCAAGGCCCGCCATGACCAGTTTATCGCGGTTGATCTTTTGCTTCTTGCGATGACGAAATCAACAGGATCAGTTGGCAAAATTCTCAAAAAGGCAGGCGTTGAACCCGCCCCGCTAGGCGCGGCGATTGATGAGATGCGCAAAGGCCGTACCGCCGATAGTGACGCTGCCGAAGATAGTTATGATGCGTTGTCACGCTACACAAGCGACCTGACCGAAGCGGCGCGTAATGGCAAGCTTGATCCGGTAATTGGGCGCGATGCCGAAGTGCGCCGTACAATCCAGATTCTTGCCCGCCGGACAAAGAATAATCCGGTTTTGATTGGTCAGCCAGGGGTTGGCAAAACGGCGATTGCCGAAGGGCTGGCGCAACGCATTATTAATTCTGATGTGCCAGAGGCGCTTGCCAATAAGACGCTGCTGTCACTTGATATGGGGGCGCTTGTTGCCGGGGCGAAATATCGTGGCGAATTTGAAGAACGGCTGAAATCTGTTTTGAAAGAGGTGCAGGATCGCGATGGCGAAATCATCCTTTTCATTGATGAAATGCACCAGCTTGTTGGCGCTGGCAAAACCGATGGTGCGATGGATGCGTCAAATTTGCTGAAACCCGCTTTGGCGCGAGGTGAATTGCGCTGTATCGGCGCCACAACGCTTGATGAATATCGGCAATATGTTGAAAAAGATGCGGCGCTGACACGCCGGTTCCAACCGGTATTTGTTGATGAACCATCGGTTGAGGATACGATTTTTGTGCTTCGCGGCCTCAAGGAAAAATATGAACTTCATCATGGTGTGCGGATCACTGATGATGCGTTAATTGCAGCCGCGCGCCTATCGCAACGCTATATCAACGAACGATTTTTGCCTGATAAAGCCATTGATGTGATGGATGAGGCGGCAAGCCATTTGCGGATCGAGGCCGATAGCAAACCTGCCGATCTTGATCGCACCGACCGGCAGATCATGCAGTTAAAAATTGAACAGGCGGCACTGCAAAAAGAGTCGCATAAACCCGATGTCAAACGGCTTGATGCGATTGCGGCCGAACTTGCCGATCTTGAAAAACAATCGCAAACGCTTGGCGCGGCATGGAATGCGATCAAGGCCAAAACGGCTGAAGTTGTGAGTCTGCAACAGGCGATCGAAGATGCGCGTCATGCGCTTGATGTCGCCCAGCGTGAAGGCAATCTTGAAGCGGCGGCCGAGCTGACCTACGGCAAACTGCCAGCTTTGGCCCAGGATCTTGCCGCCGCCAAGGATGCAGTTGCTGAATCTGAATTGCTGAACGAGGAAGTGACCAGCCAGCATATCGCCAGCGTGATCAGCAATTGGACGGGTATTCCGGTTGATAAAATGCTCGAAGGTGAGCGCGACAAATTATTGGCAATGGAAGATTACATTGGCAAACGGATCATCGGACAGGCGGATGCAGTCAAGGCGGTTGCCAATGCGACAAGGCGCGCGCGCGCTGGCCTTGCTGACCCGAACCAGCCAATGGGAAGCTTTTTGATGCTTGGCCCGACGGGTGTTGGCAAAACCGAACTTGCCAAGGCGCTTGCCGAATTTCTGTTTGATGATGATTCGGCCATATTGCGGATTGATATGTCCGAATATATGGAAAAACATGCCGTTGCACGGCTGATCGGTGCACCTCCAGGTTATGTTGGCTATGAAGAAGGCGGCGCGTTAACCGAGGCTGTGCGGCGCAGGCCTTATCAAATTGTGCTGTTTGACGAAATTGAAAAGGCGCATCCCGATTTATTCAACATCCTGCTTCAGGTGCTTGATGAAGGCCGGTTGACCGATGGCAAGGGGCGGCATGTCGATTTCCGCAACACGATGATTTTACTGACCTCAAATATCGGTGCGGATCATCTTTTGGCACTTGATGATGACGCGCCTGCCGAGGCCGCCCGCGATGATATCATGGCTGAAATGCACCAGATGTTCCGGCCTGAATTTTTAAACCGGCTCGACGAAACCTTGCTGTTTCGGCGGTTGTCACGAAATGATATGGGGGCCATTGTCACCATCCAGATGGCGCGGTTGCAATCACGGCTTGCCGAACGTGGCATCAGCCTGAGCCTTGATGAAGCGGCGCAAAACTGGTTGGCAGCGCAAGGCTATGATCCGCAATTCGGGGCGCGACCATTGCAACGGGTAATCCAGAATAAGGTGCAAAACCCGCTTGCCGAAGCCCTGCTTGATGGTCGTTTTCAAGAAGGCGATGCGATTGCCGTCGGACTAGATCAGGCGTCTGATCGGCTGACTTTCAACGTAATTGCGCCGCTTGCTGATGCCGGATAATCAACTGTCGCCACTATAAATAAGCGGGAAATAAGCGGGGCAAAAATAGGCTGCCACATTTTCCTGAGTTGACAGCTGGGCCTTTGCGGATAAATAGTGAGGCAAACCTTTAGTTGTGATGCCGATTTTTTTTCAAGGCTGCGGTGCGGGTGTCATTTTTTCATATGATTGAAAGTGTTTATGATGAAACGTCTTGTATCGGGCCTATTGATTTCGTCAATCTCTTTGCTGCCATTATCCGCCATGGCCGATCATCCGCCAAAACGGCTTTTGAAAAATTTCATGGCTTTTAGCGCGCTTGGCACAACCGGAAAGCTGGCTGATTTTGACGTGAATGTCGCGGTTTATGGCGCGTTGCCAAATGGGAAAACCACAACAAAAGACAATCCGGCGCTTGATAAAATATTTGCTGATAAATTTAATTTGGCCGCCATTGTGATGAAGGGCGATGAGATTGTTTATGAGCGATATAACAGCCAAAAAGGTATCGATAGCCACTTTCCACTGCTTGGCATGTCGATGAGCAAGACTGCCGCTGGCGCTGCGGTTGGCACCTTGTTATGCGACGGCAGGTTGAAATCCCTCGATGATAAGGCTGGCGACTATTCTAGCTTTTTGAGAACAACGCCCTATCGCGATGTTTCGGTTAGAAATATTCTTCAAATGAATAGCGGTGTTAGCCCGATTGGCCGGTCGGATGAAAAGCGGTTTAATCGAAAATCGCGTGGCGTTGCCAATTTTTCTGGCGCAGCCGATGTGCGTGGCGCTTTGAAATTCTATAAAATGGCTGCCCGCAAACAGGGCGAGACGATGAATTATCATTCGTCGGATACGCTGGCGCTTTCGGTTCTTGTTGAAGACATTGCCGGCAAGCCGCTGAGCGATGTTTTTCACCAGCATGTTTTCCAAAAATTTAGTGGCGACCGCTATATGCATTGGACAGCTGATAAATCGGGAACGACCGTAACCTATTCAGATTTGGTAATGACAGCAAAAGACTGGGCGCGTTTCGGGCGGTTTATCATGACCGAACGGCGCAAAGGCAGCTGTCTTGGTGCATTTTTTAACGAAGGCGTGAAAAATGCGGTGGCAAGTCCGAACCCAAGCAAACAATATGGCTTTCAATCATGGGTCTATCAGGTCAATGGCCAGCCAACTTTTGCATTTCAGGGGCATGGCGGGCAATTTCTTGTGCTTGATGACAGCAAAGACACGGTTCTTCTGACGCTGTCATTTAACGAATCATATGCCGCTGGCAATCTGTTTAAAAATATCGCCAAATTTGCCGAAAAGCTTGATTGATGAAGCGCCATTTCTTCGATGTTAAAATGCCTAAAAGATTTATAATAATTGCTTTTTTTGTTTCATATCTGCGGATGGTTTTTTATGTATGTCGCTGTCACGGCGCTAAAAGCCAAAGGGTTCTTGTCGGCAATCCGTTTTTGGTTATTGGCTGTTCCTACATTCAAACAAGCCACGTTTTCTGACGGCGTTCTTTTCTGTGAGGTTAAATCTGTTGATGGGTTTCATCACACATTGACCGCATGGGAAACAAAACAGGACATGAAGAAATTTGTGTTTTCACCGATACATCGAAAGGCAATGAGAGTCTTTCCCAAGATTGCCACAGGTTCCACTATTCGATATGAAACTGATAAAATGCCAAGCTGGGACGAAGCGCTTGAGATCTGGCGTAAGACAGCAGTCAATTACAGTTGATTTTTGACAATTACCAAAATTTTGTCCAAGCTCACTCTCTCGCCAGCGATTTTCCTCAGGTCAGCAATAATCTGCCAACAAATCGGTTATGCCCGACAGAATATTGAACGGCCCTGAGCTTGCCACAATTCGCGTGAAATAAGAACTCATACCCCGCATAGAAAGATGGCGGTCAATTGAAGGTTATCAAATGCATAAAATATTTTTAGCAATCGCACTCCTGTCTCTTGGCGGGTGCAATGCCGCTTATAATGAAGCGGTGAACAGGCAGATGGCAGACGGCTATCGATGGGTCAAAATACCCTGCCGCCCGGCCAGTCCTGATGTGCCTTCGATCACCATTGATACCGCTGATGGACAGAAGCTGGTTTGCAACGTTCTTCGAAAATAGGCAAGCCTGCTGACGATCCGATATGTGAAGGCAAACCACACAGATAATTTCGCCTCCAAAGAAACGCCATTACCGGCGGTCTTGCAAGATGATCGCGGTATCGCCTATTGACGGATTCCAAAGCCCCTCTATCATGCAGCGATTACTTGGGGTCAGTAATGGCTGGTGCTTGAGGGAATGTGTCTATTGCTCGCTGGCCAAATGACTCTCTCTTATATAGGGCAAGCCATCCTATTGATCCTGAAAAGGTCTTTTGAATTGCTGTAGGGGTGGGTAGGACAATGCCAACAATAGACGCATCCATTGAATTAAACGCTGATTTCACGCAGCGAGTTGTTGTCAAACCCAATGAATATGCTTGGGAAGCGTCACCAATGCCCGGTGTTGAGCGCATGAAGCTTGACCGTATAGGCGATGAAGTTGCACGCGCTACCTCGCTGGTGCGCTACGCACCCAACAGCAGCTTTTCACCACATGAACATACCGGCGGCGAAGAAATATTTGTCCTTGATGGTGTGTTTGGTGATGAACATGGGAAATACCCTGCCGGCACCTATATTCGCAATCCCATTGGAACCAGACATCAGCCAGTCATAGGCGCCGAAGGGGCAATAATTTTTGTGAAGCTTCACCAGTTTAGCGAGCAAGACCAAAGTCAGTTTGCGACCGACACCAATGTTCGGCCGTGGCATCCAGGATTGGTCGATGGCCTGAAAGTCATGCCTCTGCATCAGCATGAAGGCGAGACAATTGCGCTTGTGAAATGGGCGCCTAACACACAGTTTAATGCGCATAAGCATTGGGGTGGCGAGGAGATATTTGTCCTTGAAGGCACCTTCTATGACGAACATGACAGCTATCCTGCGGGAAGCTGGCTACGAAGTCCGCATCTCAGCGAACATTGCCCCTATACCAAAGATGATGGCGCGCTTATTTATGTCAAAGTCGGGCATCTGCACGCGCATGAAATCAGGACAGCAAATTAGGCTATTAAATTAAGGAACAACCAGCATGATTGAACGCATACATATCAACGAACGCTCTTCCAAGATTGTGAAACATAATGGCGTTGTCTATCTGACAGGCCAGGTGGCCGAAGGCGAAACCATCCAAGATCAGGTGCGCATTTGCTTGCAAAAGATTGAAACGCTTCTTGAAGAGGCGGGGTCTTCCAAAGAACAGATGTTACGAGTGACAATCTGGCTTGCTGATATGGGTGATTTTAAGGGATTGAATGAAGTCTGGAATATGTGGGTGCCAGAGGGGCACGCACCCGCACGGGCCTGCGGTCAGGCAAAGCTGGCCAGAGACGCGTTGAAAGTCGAATTTATCGTCGATGCCG